>CXRT01000018.1_pt1 | contig 10071 bp, 2 predicted proteins | sample 591171 | NCBI WGS metagenome assembly CXRT01 (sample SAMEA3491330, study PRJEB9169) | human gut metagenome | biome: ENVO:mammalia-associated habitat; material: ENVO:feces | place: Bangladesh | collected 2010-04-07 | reverse complement strand
ATGATGATGAGGTCCGTCAGTGCCGGGCAATAGACGGCGCCACCGGCGCAAGTGCCGATGGTGACCGTGGTGCTGCGCAAGGCGTTCGGCGGCGCGTACATCGTGATGGGATCCAAAGCCATCGGCGCGGACCTGAACTTCGCGTGGCCCTCCTCCCAGATCGCGGTGCTCGGTGCGGCCGGCGCGGTGAACATCATCCACCGCCATGACCTGGCCAAGGCCAAAGCCTCCGGACAGGACGTCGATGCGCTGCGGGCCAAGTACATCAAGGAGTACGAGACCAGCACCGTCAACGCGAACCTCTCGCTGGAAATCGGGCAGATCGACGGCATGATCGACCCCGAACAAACCCGTGAAGTGATCGTCGAATCGCTGGCCACGCTTGCTACCAAGCGCCGCATCAAGCGCACCACCAAACACCATGGCAACCAGCCACTTTGATTTTTGAAGACGTCAACCAAAACACAAGTAAGGAAAGTAATGTCCACCTTCTTCCTCAACCGCCTGACCACCGAGCCTCATGCGCTCGCTTTCGCCGGCCAGTCCACCCCGTGGCCGGTCGCCTTGGCAGACCAGACCACCGATCCCAGTCTTGACGAGGCCCTGCGTGGCCACGTCGCCGCAGCCAACCGACTGCTCGCCCCGGCCGCCGCTGACCTGCTGGCCACCACCGGTCGTCCGGTCGACCTGTTCGGCTTCACCCCGAACCCGGCCCGCCTCAGCGCTGCAGCCGACGCCACCGCATCCGTGGAAGGCGTGGCCCTGACCCAGCTCGGCGCCCTGCTCGACTTGGAACACCTTGGCTACAGTGTGGCCGCCGCCAAGCCGGTTGCCGTGCTCGGCCACTCCCAGGGCGTGCTCGCCGTGCACATGACCCGTGCCATCGAGGCCGCCGGCTCCATCGAAGCCGCCGGCAAGACCCTCGACGAGATTCTGGCCGTCGCCGCCCTGATCGGTGCAGCCGGCACTCGCCGCGTGCGCGAACTGGGCCTGAACCCCAAATACGGCGAGGCCAGCCCGATGCTTTCCGTCAAGGGCGCCACCCGCGAACAGGTTGAGGCTCTGGTCAAGCGCGTGAACAACGCCCGAGGCTCGATCTCCATCGCCGTCACCAACTCCGACAACCACCACGTGCTTTCCGGCTACCCGGAAGACCTGGCAGCACTCGCCCTCGAAGCCGAGCGCGAGCACAAGCACCAGGCCAAGCTGCGTGAACAGAAGCTCCACGGCGGCACTGTGTTCAACCCCACTCTCGAATACCTCGAAGTCACCCTGCCCTTCCATTCTCCGCTCATGGCCGAAGCTGTTGAGCAGACCGTGTCTTGGGCTGGCGCCTGCGGCTTTGATCAGGATCGCACCCGCGCACTCGCTGAGGAAGTGCTGCTCAACCATGTGGACTGGAATGCCCGCGTCAAGGCGCTGTTTAACGCCGCCGACCCGGCCAAGCTGTGGATTGTGGACCTTGGTCCCGGCAACACGCTTGGCAAGCTGATCGGCAACGTGGTGCAGGGCACCGGCATCGGCGTGGTCGAAGCCACCACGTTGGCCGAGCGCTCCGCTCTCTCCACCTTGGAAAGCGAGCCCGAGCGCACCCAGAACTGGAAGGCACTCGCGCCGCGCGTCATCGAAACCCCGGCCGGCGCCAAGCTGGTCACCAAGTTCTCCAAGCTCACCGGCAAGCCGCCGGTGCTGCTGCCCGGCATGACCCCCACCACCGTGGAGCCGGAAATCGTGGCCGCAGCCGCCAACGCCGGCTACTGGGCCGAGCTCGCCGGCGGCGGCCAGGTGACCGCCGAAGTGTTCGACCGCCACATCGCCGCCCTCGAAGACGAGCTTGAGGAAGGCCGCACGGTTGAATTCAACGCGATGTTCATGGACCGCTACCTGTGGAACCTGCAGTTCGGCTCCTCCCGCATCGTGCCCAAGAAGCGTGCTTCCGGCGCTCCGATTGACGGCGTGGTCGTTTCCGCCGGCATCCCCGAGCTGGACGAGGCCGTGGAACTCATCAAGAACCTGCAGGCCGATGGTCTGCCGTACGTGAGCTTCAAGCCCGGCACCGTCGACCAGATTCGTCAGGTCGTGCGCATCGCCAAGGCCGTGGCCCCCACCACCATCATGATTCAGGTCGAAGGCGGCGAGGCCGGCGGCCACCACAGCTGGGAAGCCCTGGATGACCTGCTCGCCGCCACCTACGCCGAAGTGCGCGCCTGCGACAACCTCGTGCTGGTCGCCGGCGGCGGCATCGGCACCCCCGAACGCGCGGCCGACTACATCTCCGGCCAGTGGGCCCACGCCTACGGTCTGCCGGACATGCCGGTCGACGGCGTGCTTATCGGCACCGCTGCGATGACCGCCAAGGAAGCCCACACCAGCCCCGAAGTCAAGCAGATGCTCGTCAAGACGCCCGGCATTCCGGCCGACGCCAAGTCCGATGATGTGTTCGCCCCGCAGGCCGCCCACTGGGTGCCTTCCGGCAAGTCGGTCGGTGGCATGTCCTCAGGACTGAGCCACCTGCATGCCGACATCTACGAGCTTGAGAACGATTCCGCCGAATGCGGCCGCCTGCTTGTGCGCGTGATGAAGCACCCCGAGGAGCTCGACTCCCGCCGCAAGGAAATCATCGAGGCCCTGAACAAGACCGCCAAGCCCTACTTCGGCGATCTGGCCTCCATGACCTACCTCGAGTGGGCACAGCGCTTCGCCGAACTCGCCTTCCCGTGGGCCGACCCGACTTACGCCGACCGATTCCAGCACCTGCTGCAGCGCATCGAAGCCCGCGTGAGCGACACCGATTCCGGCGAATTCACGTCCAAGCTGTTCGCCGCCGACGGTACCTCCGCTGAAGATGCCGCCGCTGCCGGTCTGCTGACTCGCGACAATATTCTCGCCGATCCGGCCCCCGCGCTGGAAAAGCTCGCTCTGGCCTACCCGCAGGTTGCCGAACTCAAGGTCGTTCCGGCCGACGTGGCTTGGTTCCCCGTGCTGGTGCGCGAGTACCCCAAGCCCATGCCGTTCGTGCCTGCCATCGACAACGACCTGCTGCGTTGGTGGGGTCAGGATCAGCTCTGGCAGTCCGAAGACCAGCGTTACTCCGCCGATTCCGTGCGTGCCATCCCCGGCCCGATCTCCGTGGCCGGTATCACCACCGTGGACGAGCCGATCGCCGATATCCTCGGCCGTTTCGAGAACGCGGCCATCGAGCGCGTGAAGGCCGAGCAGAATGCCGCCGAAAACAACGACTTCGCCGCACTCGGCGAGGCTGTTTCCGCCGAGGACTTCATCCGCAAGTCCCCGAACATCTCCTGGGTCGGCCACATCACCGATAACCCCGCCTACGGCACCGCTCTGGGCGATCGGTACTATGAAATCCGCGCGTTCGACGCCGCGGCCGGCAAGTACGATCTGGATATCCACCTCGACACCTACTGGGACAACGACCCGGACGGCGGCACCTCCAAGCACGCCGTTCGTGACATCGTCATTCCGCTCATCGTGGAAGGAACCGAGCTTGGCCGAGTGCCGGTCGTGGATCGCGAGCGTCTGATTCCGGACGTGTACGCAATGCTCGCCGCCACCGCCGGCATTGGCAACACCGCCATCACCGGCGACAAGCTCACCGCGATGCCCACCCTGTCTGTTCCCTTTGACGAGGGAGCTGTCACGGCGAATGCCGTGACTGAGGGAGAGACCGCTCAGAACAGGCCGTTCGGTACCGCCACTGCCACCTACACCTTGTCCGCCAACCTCGGCTTTGACCATGAGGCAGCTACTGGTGCCGCTCTGCCCGCCACATTGCAGCCCAGCCGCATCGCTCCCGACGCACTGGTCGGCCCGGCCTGGCCGGCGATCTACACGGCGCTCGGTTCCGTGTACGTCAAGGGCTACCCGGTTATCGAAGGCCTGCTCAACGCCGTCCACCTCGACCACCTCATCGAACTTGAGGTGAACGAGGAGGATCTGCTCAAGCACACTGGCGAAACCATCACGCTGAAGTCTTGGGCTGAGGACTACTTCGAGTCCGCCTCCGGCCGTGTGGTCACGATTCACGTGACTCATACCGCTGCCGACGGCACGCTGCTCGCCCGCGAAACCGAGCGTTTCGCCATTCGTGGCCGCGTCTACTCTGACGCTCTGCCGGCTGACGCTCCTGAATTCGGCGATGCCGAGCACGCGGAAGTCGCTCCGACGCCGCGCCGCTTGCTGCGCCGTGTGAAGGTCGTCGCTCCGCACGACATGACCGCCTTTGCCCGCACTTCCGGCGACTTCAACCCGATTCACACCTCCACGCGCGGCGCCCGCATCTCCGGTCTGGCCGCCCCGCTTGTGCACGGCATGTGGCTGTCCGCCACCGCCCAGCACGCCGTGCAGGCACTGGACGAGAAGGGCGCCCACTACGAGATTGCCGGCTGGACCTACAACATGTACGGCATGGTCCAGCTCGACGACACCGTCGAGATCTCCGTGGAGCGCGTCGGCAAGGTGCGCCACGGCGGCATGACCCTCGAAGTCACCTGCCGTATCGACGGCCAGCTAGTCTCCCGCGGTACCGCACTGGTCCGCGCGCCTCGCGCCGCCTTCGTCTACCCCGGCCAGGGCATTCAGAAGCAGGGCATGGTTCTGGACGAGCGCGCCAAGTCCGCCGCCGCCCGCGACGTGTGGGAGCGCGCCGACAAGCTCACCCGCGCCAAGCTCGGCTTCTCGATCCTGGGTCTTGTGCGCGATAACCCGAAGGAGCTCACCGCCAACGGCGTGACCTACCGTCACCCCGAAGGCCTGCTCAACCTGACGCAGTTCACGCAGGTGGCGCTCGCGACGGTTGCTTTTGCCCAGACCGCGCGCCTGCGCGAAGCCGGCGCCGACATCTGGCCCGCCTACTTCGCCGGACACTCGCTCGGCGAGTACAACGCGCTGTCCGCATTCGCCGACGTGATTCCGCTGGAAACCGTACTGGAGCTCGTGTTCCACCGTGGTTCCACCATGCACCACCTCATCGAGCGTGACGCCCAGGGCCGCTCCAACTACCGCATGGGTGCCCTGCGCCCGAACCAGTTCGGTGTGGACGACGCTCACGTCAAGGAATACGTGGAATCTGTGGCCAAGGCCTCCGGCGAATTCCTGGAGATCGTGAACTACAACCTCGCCGGCCAGCAGTACGCCATCGCCGGTACGATCGCCGGTCTCAAGGCGCTGAAGGCCGATTCCGCCCGTCGCGTGGCCGCATTCGGCGGCAAGCCCGCGTTCATGCTGGTGCCCGGCATTGATGTGCCGTTCCACTCCACCTTGCTGCGCAAGGGCGTGCCGGAATTCCGCGACAAGCTCGACGCGCTGTTGCCCGCTTACATCGACTACCGTGGCCGTCTGGTGGACCGCTACATTCCGAACCTCGTGGCTTCGCCGTTCGAGATGACAAAGGAATTCGCCGCCAAGATCCTCGAAGTCGTGCCTTCCGAGCGTATCAAGGCCGCACTGGACGACCCGGCCGTGTGGGATTCCTACGCCGCCGATGACCAGAAGCTCGGCCGACTGCTGCTCACTGAGTTGCTCTCCTGGCAATTCGCCTCCCCGGTGCGTTGGATCGAAACCCAGGCACTGCTGTTCGGCAAGCGTGAACAGGGCGGCCTCGGCGTCGAAGAGTACGTCGAAGTCGGCCTCGGCAACGCCCCGACGCTCGCCAACCTCGGTGCCAAGACCCTGCGTCTGCCCGAGTTCGCCGGCAACGACACGGTGGTCTACAACGTCGGCCGCGATGAGGGCCGCGTCTACATGACCGACACCGATTCGCTGGTTCCCGACGACGAGCCGGAAGAGACCGCGGCTCCGGTCGAAACCGCTCCCGCCGGCGGTTTCGCCGTCGCCAAGCTTGGCTCGAGCGCAGCCGCTGACGCAGCGCCGGCTGCTGCCGCTGCTCCCGCACCGGCCGCTCCGGTTTCTGCCGCTCCCGCCGGCACCCCGTCCGGTGCCGCCGTCGCCGACCTGCCCTTCAAAGCCTCCGATGGCATCGGCGTCCTCATGGCATACGCCGCCAAGGTTCGTCTTGACCAGATCGGCAGCAACGACACCACCGATACCTTGACCAACGGCGTTTCCTCTCGCCGTAACCAGCTGCTCATGGACATCAGCTCCGAGCTGGGCGTGGCCAGCGTGGACGGTGCCGCCGAGGCGACGCTCGACAAGCTCGCCCAAATCGTCAACAAGGCCGCCCCGAACTACAAGCCGTTCGGTGCCGTGCTCTCCGAGGCACTGCGCGATCGTCTGCGCTCGCTGTTCGGTGCCGCCGGCGTCAAGCAGCAGTACATCCGCGACCGTGTGGCCAACGTGTGGCAGCTCGGCGAAGGCTGGGTGGCCAGCGTGCTTGCCGCACTGCTGCTCGATACCCGCGAGGGCTCCAGCTCCCGTGGCGGTGACCTGGCCAAGCTGCCGACCGCTGCCGTGCAGAACAAGCCGGAAGCCGACAAGCTGATCGACGCCGCTGTTGAAGTGGTCGCCCAGCTTAAGGGCGTTGCCGTGGCTCTGCCGTCCGCCGGTGGTGCCGCTGGCGGTGCCGTGGTCGATTCCGCCGCACTCGACGCCTTCGCCGAGAAGGTCACCGGTTCCAACGGCGTGCTTGCCGCCACCGCCCGCTTCGTGCTGAACGAGCTCGGCGTGGCCGCTCCGGCTCCGGAGGAATCCGAGGACGAGAATGCCGCCGTGGTGGCCGCGGTCGAAGCCGAGCTCGGCTCCGACTGGCCCAAGCAGGTCGCTCCACGCTTTGATGCCAACAAGGCCATCCTCTTCGATGACCGTTGGGCCTCCGCCCGCGAAGACCTCGCCCGCGCCTACTACGACAACGACCCCGCCGCTCTGAACGGCAGCTTCATCGGCCTTGGCAAGACCATCGCCGCCGAAGCCCAGTGGTTCGCCGACAAGTCGGACAACGATGAGCTCAAGGCCGCCTTCCAGAAGGCCGCTTCCGAAGCCCTCGAATCCGTTACTTCCGACAAGAACGCCTCCCGCTACGCGAACGACATCGCCATTGTCACCGGTGTGAGCCCGAACTCCATCGCCGCTCAGGTGGTCGAAGGCCTGCTTGCAGGCGGCGCCACTGTGGTGGCCACCTCACACAGCTTCAAGCCGTCCATCAAGGCTTGGGCGAAGCAGGCGTACCGCGAGCACGCCACCGGCAACGCCAAGCTGTGGCTGGTTCCGGCCAACCTCTCCAGCTATCGCGACGTTGACGCGCTGGTCGACTGGGTGGGCCACGAGCAGAAGAAGACCTCTGGTGCCACCACCACGATCTTGAAGCCCGCGTGGGAACCGACCCTGTTCTTCCCGTTCGCCGCACCGCCGGTTCACGGCACGCTTGCCGACTCCGGCGACCTGTTCGAGTCGCAGGCCCGACTGATGCTGTGGGGCGTGGAACGCGCCATCGCCGGCTTCAGCCACATCGGTGCCGACACCAACGTGCAGCACAAGCTGCATGTGGTGCTTCCCGGTTCCCCGAACCGCGGCGTGTTCGGCGGCGACGGTGCCTACGGCGAGGTCAAGAGCGCCTTCGACGCCATCGTCAACCGCGCCCGCGCCGAAAAGGTGTGGTCGAGCCGCGTCACCTTCGCTCACCCGAAGATTGGCTGGGTGCGTGGCACCGGCCTTATGGGCGGCAACGACCCGCTGGTCGCCGTCGTCGAGCGCCACGGCATTCACACCTACTCCACCGCGCAGATCGCGGCCAAACTGCTCGACCTGTGCACCGCCGAATCGCGCGAGCAGGCCCTCAAGGCTCCGCTCGACGTGGATCTGACCGGTGGCCTCGGCTCCGAGCCCATCGACATCAAGGCGTTGCGCGCGGAGGCCATGGCCGATGCGGAGAAGGAAGCTTCCTCTGAGAAGGCTGCGATTGAGGGAGAGAAGCCGGAGGGCGGCGCCGCAGGCTCCACTCTCAAGGCTCTGCCCACCCCAATTGTCACCAAGCAGGCCCCGGTCGACCTTGCCGATTGGCAGAACGTCACCGCCCGCCCGGAGGACGAAATCGTCATCGTCTCCGTCGGTGAGCTGGGCCCGTGGGGTTCCGGTCGTACGCGCGCCCAGGCCGAGCTCGGCATCCACTCGGACGGCACCGTCGACCTGAGCGCCGGCGCAGTGCTCGAACTTGCGTGGAACATGGGTCTGCTGACTTGGGCCGACAGCCCGAAGCCCGGCTGGTACGACACCGACGGCAACCTGGTGCCCGAAGAGGACATCGCCGAGCGCTACCACGACGAGGTCGTGGCCCGCTCCGGCATCCGCCCGTTCGAGGAGGGCATGGGCGACGACTACAAGGACGGCGCCGACGAAGAAGAAGCCGAGGTCTTCCTGGACCACGACGTCACCTTCTCCGTGCCGACCCGCGATGTCGCCGCCGAATACGTCAAGCTGGACGAGGCGCACACCACCATCGCCCCGGATGAGGAATCCGGCGAATGGAACGTGACCCGCCACGCCGGCTCGATGATCCGCGTGCCGCGCCGCGCCACCATGACCCGCACGGTCGGCGGCCAGTTCCCGAAGGGCTTCGACCCGACCCGTTGGGGCATCCCCGCTTCGATGGTCGGCGATGTCGACAAGATCGCCCTGTGGAACATCGTCACCACCGTGGACGCCTATCTGGGCGCCGGCTTCACCCCGGCCGAAATCCTCGAGTCCATCCACCCCTCGCTGGTGGCTTCGACCCAGGGCACCGGCTTCGGCGGCATGATGTCGATGCGCAAGCTGTACCTCGACCGCTTCCTCAATCACGAGATTCCGACCGACATCCTGCAGGAGGCCCTGCCGAATGTGGTCGCGGCTCACGTGATGCAGTCCTACATCGGCGGTTACGGCAACATGATCCAGCCCGTCTCCGCCTGCGCCACCGCAGCCGTCTCCCTTGAAGAGGGCGTCGACAAGATCGCCCTCGGCAAGGCCGACTTCGTGGTCACCGGTGCAATCGACGACATCGGCGTGGAATCCGTGATTGGCTTCGGCAACATGAACGCCACCGCCAACTCGGAGGAAATGTACGGCAAGGGCATCGACGCGCGCTTCTTCAGCCGCGCGAACGATCGTCGCCGTGGCGGCTTCCTGGAATCCCAGGGCGGCGGCACGATCCTTGTGACCCGCGGTGACATCGCCGAGAAGCTTGGCCTGCCGGTCGCTGCCGTGGTCGGCTTCATCCACTCCTACGCGGATGGTGCCCACACCTCGATCCCGGCCCCGGGTCTCGGCGCCCTGGCTGCCGGCATGGGCGGCAAGGACTCCAAGCTCGTGCGCGATCTGGCCAAGCTCGGTGTTTCGGCCGATGACATCGCCGTGGTCTCCAAGCACGACACGTCCACCAACGCCAACGACCCGAACGAGTCCGAGTTGCACAACACGTTGGCTCACGCCATCGGCCGTACCGACGGCAACCCGCTGTTCGTGATCTCCCAGAAGACGCTCACCGGCCACGCCAAGGGCGGTGCCTGCATCTTCCAGGTCAACGGCCTGACGCAGCTGTTCAAGTCCGGCGTGATTCCGGCGAACGCGTCGCTCGACTGCGTGGATCCGAAACTCCAGCGCGACGACCACATGGTCTGGGTCAGAAAGCCCCTGCGCATCGGCGGCGGCGAGGACGAGTTCGGTCGTGAGACCGCTGGTCGCCCGGTCAAGGCCGGTCTGGCCACCTCGCTCGGCTTCGGACACGTCTCCGGCTTCGTGGCGCTGGTTCACCCCGGTGCCTTCGAGGCCGCCGTGGCCAAGGCCGATGGCGAGGCCGCGCTGGAAGCCTGGCGTGAGTGTGCCAACGCGCGCTTGGTGGCAGGCCAGCGTCACCTCGAGGAAGGCATGATGGGTCGCGCCGCGCTCTACGAGCCGATTGACAACCGTCGCTTCCACGAGGATCACCGCGGTTACGACCACCACGAGGTCGAAAAGGCCATGCTCCTCAACCCGGACGCCCGTCTCGGTGCCGACGGCTACTACGAGGCCTGATATCCCCTGTCTCCCCTCGGTTGAGGGGAGCTGCCTCGCAAATTTTTCTCACTGACACAGCCTCAGTGAGAAAAAAATTAACAAAGTGCGAGAAGCCCCTCCGTGAAG
>CXRT01000015.1_pt1 | contig 132351 bp, 100 predicted proteins | sample 591171 | NCBI WGS metagenome assembly CXRT01 (sample SAMEA3491330, study PRJEB9169) | human gut metagenome | biome: ENVO:mammalia-associated habitat; material: ENVO:feces | place: Bangladesh | collected 2010-04-07 | reverse complement strand
GCCAGTGGCACGGCCGGTTGGCTACGTTCGGAAGGGATAACCGCTGAAAGCATCTAAGCGGGAAGCCTGCTCCAAGATAAGCATTCCATAGGACTACGGGTCCTTGAAGTCCCCATGCAGAACACGTGGTTGATAGGCCGGACGTGGAAGCCCCGCGAGGGGTGGAGCCGACCGGTACTAACGGACGAAAGGCAACACAACAATCCAACCCCGGTTGGAACGCAAGCATCCTGCTGCGAACCATCCCGCACGACAATGAGCACGGGATGAACACAAGACGAATCAACGCATCGCGTCCGCTATCCGGTTCCCAGGCCGCCACACGCCGGCAGACCCCAGCGTCTGACCGTATAACAGAAGATTTGCGGCGGCCATGGCCCAGGTGAGACGCCCGGTCCCATTCCGAACCCGGAAGCTAAGGCCTGGCACGGCGATGGTACTGCACCCGACAGGGTGTGGGAGAGTAGCACGCCGCCGCATCCAACTTACGAATGCCCCCGACCACACGGCCGGGGGCATTTTTTTATCCTCCAACTATACTGATATTCCGTTATGCACTACTTCACCCCGAAACGTTGCGCTACGTCGAACAAGATCATGTATCACGACAAGGCGCAAGCCCAGCGAGCCGCCGATCAAAGTCTGATTGAGCGCGGGGCCGAGCTATGGGTGTACCGCTGCGAATACTGCGGGTGCTGGCATTTGACGCACCGTGATCCGCAATCCAGCTATCGCCATGTGCCGCTGAACCAGCAGCTTAAGCCGCATAGCTGCAAGAAAGGGTATAAGCCTCGGCGGAAGTAGTTTTCCTTCTCCGGCAGCCGTATGTCATCTCTCTCAAGATGGCGAAGCAACATCGCAGTCCAGTAGTGCTCAATAGCAATTGCCACTCGAACCGAACGACATGTCACGGTCCAGGAACGGGAATCAACATCGCCACCAAGCAGTAATTGCCTCGGTGCCTCACATCACCTTGGTGCTCTCGAGGTTGCGAATAATCCAATCATTGAATCGTATTACCGGCCTGCGCAGCAGTAGGCCAAGTAGAAGCGAAGGCACAAGGAAAAGGGCGAGCTTGCCCATGGAGACCCAATATTCCATGCCGTATGATCCGGCCATTGCCGAATGCATCGCGTCCACTGCATAGGGGAACAATAGCCATTTCGAGGCTGCCTGGAAGAATGAAGGCAATGTCTCGATGGGGAAGGTGCCGCCGGATCCTGCTACCTGCATCACCAGCAATACCACAGCAATCGCCTTGCCGATATCGCCAAACGACAAAGTAAGGGTGTACACGATATTCGAGAAGACCAATGCGGACAGCCATCCGACCATCAGGAACTGCACGGGATGCTCGCATTGCACGCCGAGATAGAACATGTCACCTAGGCATACGAGTGTGCCCTGCAACAGTGCCAGGAATCCAAATAGCATATATCGGCCGAAGTACTCCTGATACAAGTGCAGGCCAAACTGCCGCGCATTACCAGGCGAATCGGCACGAGGCTTCGTCAACACGTCCAATGCGGCAGCCGGGCCGGCAACCCGTCCGGCAATCATTGCCTCGCGCAAGCCGACCTCCGAGCCAAGAGGCAGGTCATTGCCGAACCCAAGAATCTTGGCCTTCTCATGATCGGAAACAGAGACTTTCATCATGGCAACCAGGATGATTGCGCCTACCCAGATAGACAGAATCGTGTAGAACGGAGCCATCGCGGAACCGTAGTTGGCCACTGGGTACAGCGGTATGCGATCTACCGCCACGGGAGCGGACAAGAGCGAAGCAATGGCATCAGGATCGGCTGTGGTAATCGAATCCAGATCAGTACTGCTACCACTGGCGATACCAGAAAGCTGTGCGGACAAATCGTCCAGCTTACTTGCCGAATGGTTCAGGTTGCCTGCGGCGTCGGTGAGCGTGGTTTGAATGTCTCTCAGGCTGGCCGATATGCCGCCGGACAGGTTGGAGACACTGTTGACAGTGGAAGACAGCCCATCAATAACCGAGCTTGCCTGATCGGCGACGTCACCCATCGATGCAGTCAGATTGTTGAGCTGCGGCTTCAGCGTGCTTTGATAATCGTTCGCGGCCTGTGTAACTGACTGTTTTGCGGCGGCGATTTGTGCCTTGATGTCTTTGAGTGTTTGGTCGGTGTCCGCTGTGCCATCAACCAGGCTCTGTGCGGCACGGCCCAAATCGTCGGCGACATTCTTGAGATCTTGTTGCGTCTGCGCGGCTTGGTCGGCTGCGGCATTGAGCTGCTTGGCAATCGTATCTCCACCGGCGGGCAGTGATGACGACTTGCCGGCAAGTTCGCGCAATGCCGAAGCGTAGGCGCCGAAGCTTGCGGATTGGTCGTTCACTTTGGTTTGCATGTCGGTGAGCGTGCCGGATATTTGGTCGGATTGCGAGCCAATACTGGCAAATGCGGTATCAAGCTGCTTGCTGACCGTATCGTATGAAGCTCCGGCCTGCTGCAGGGCGGTTTCGACGCCACTGGCGGCGCCAGACAATGCGGAATCCAGACTGTTCACTCCGTCGCGGGTTTGCTTCAATGCCTTTTTGGCGGTGTTTGCGGCAGAGCCAGTGGATCCCAGCAATTTGTCGGTCGAATCAATGATGCCGTTGGCCGCCCCTAAGAGGTTGGCATAGGAATCCATTTGTGAAGCCGCGACAGTCAACCTGGAGGACATGGTGGAGATATGGCTGGTGGCATTGTTGACGTACTGCGCCATCTGCGGGCTTTGCGCATAGTTGGACACATTGGAAACCAGATCAAGTGCCACGCTGGCGAGTGTCTTGACGAAGGTCTGGTCAATGGTGGTGGCTACCGTGCTGGCGCCTTGATCGGTGATATGCGGTGCAATTGGGTTGATTTTCTCATTGAGGTAGTATTCGATTTTCGCGTGCTTGATGGTTGGTGAGAACACTGTCATCATGTCGGCGCTAAAACTCTTCGGGATGATGAGGGCGGCGTAGTAGGCGCCGGAATTCACGCCGTCGATGGCTTCGTCCTTGTCCACGAACTGCCAGTCGAGGTCATGATTGGCGCGCAGGGTATTGGTGACGGTCTCGCCAACGTTGATGGTGATTGGCATGAGATCGGACTTATATCCCTTGTCGACGTTCGCCACGGCAACTTTGAGTGCCTTGGTGTTGCCGTATGGATCCCAGCTGGCGGCGATGTTGTACCAGGCATACAGCGCCGGTACGATCACCAATCCCATGGCCACGATCACCGCGATTACATTGCGCGTGGATTGGCGCACATCGCGTGCGAAGATCTTCCAGATGAGCTTCATCGTGCACCTCCCTGTGCGGGGTTTGTGTCGGTGATGGTGGACTCCGATGATTTCGATGAATCCGATGAATCAGTGGAGCCCGTTCGCTCGAACGGCGTAAGTTGCTCGGTGACCTCTCCGATATCCGGGTCGGTATCCACAGCGGATTCCGCAGATGCTGCCTCATGCCGACCATGGGAGCGGAAGCGGCGCCATACATAGCCGTTGAGCATCACATCGCGGAATTCGTCGGCGTTCATCGCACTGACGCCCAGTTGCATCGCGTAGCTTTCGCGAGTGTATTCGACCACAATCAGGTATGCGTCGATAAGGATGATTGACAGAATCCACGACGTAAGCATCGCGATTTTTTCCTGTGTGACGAACAGCAGTATGAGGAACACGAACGGAAGAATAGTCAGCAGTGCCAAGCCGGCAACAATCATCATTGGGTATCTGGCGAAGAACCGGTGTGCACGGCGGGTGATGATGGCCTTGAGTTCCTTGCTGTCGGAAACCGTGCGGAACACGGATGCGAGGCTGACCTGTTCGTTGACCATGCTGTTGTGCTCGGTGATCATCAGATCAGTGTCTCCCAAGCGGCGGTCGAACAATGCGTTGAGATTCATGGCATAACGGCGCACCACAAGGCCTACGAACAGCGCTGCTGGCAGATACCAGAACAGGTGCAGCATGTCGAGCCAGTAATGGTTGCTGTATGTGCCGGCAATCGGCCCGCGCATCGCGTTGATGCCGTAGGTGAAAGGCAGCCACGGGTGCAGTTTGCGGAAGAAGTCGGGCATCATTTCGATGGGGTAGAGGCCAGAAGCTCCCGGAATCTGCACAATAACCAGAATCACGGCGATGGCTTTACCGATATGGCGGAATGCCACGGCCAGCGCATAGATGATATTGATATAGATGAATGAGCAGAATATGCCGGCCAAGATGAACAGCAATGGGTGCTCGCACTGGATGCCGAGGACCAAATCGCCCACGGTGGCAATGATGGCCTGCAGAAAACCAATGGTGACCAGAAGCATCCATCGGCCGAGGTAGGCCTGCTTGGCGTTGATCCGGCGTATGCTTTCGCGGTCGACCTCAAGCTTATAGATGGCGATGAGCACGAAGCCGCCTACCCAGAGCGCCAGATTCGTGTAGAACGGGGTGACGGCCGAGCCATAGTTATCGATGGCGTACACGACCTTGGTGGTCAGGGTGACGGGCGAACCCATGAATTCGCCGAATCCCTTATCGTCCAAGTGCATCGTGTCCCTGATCTTCTGGTAGACGGCGGAGCTATCAAGCGTGGCAACATCGGTGCGCACGGTGGATACGTCATCGATGATCTGGTTCAAGGAATCCTGCGCGCTGCCTATGGTGGTTCTGGTCTGGGTGATGGTGCTGGACAGCTGGTCGAAGAGGCCATTGGTCTGGTCAAGAGTGCCTGAGAGCGAGGTCAGCGTGCCGCCCAGCGTGCCGTTTAGCGCGGCGAAACTGTTCAGCGATGAAGTAAGTGACGGCATCACTGTGCCGGTCAGCGAACTCCGTGCGGTGTTCAACGCCGCAATGCCGCCGGTGGCGGTACCGCTCATGGCACCGGAAAGATTGGTGGTGGCGCTCTTGCCGGAGTCGATGAAACGGGTGGTGTCTTCGTGAAAGGTGTTGATTTTCGCTTGCTGCGTGCTGATGGCGTCATCGACCGCGTTGATGTGATCCCAGATGCGCTTGCCGGTCGGATCAGTGGTGTCTGCACTGATGCCGGCCTTATTCAATGCGTCTTTCAACGTGTCGAGGGAAGTGGCGGTTTTGTCGAGCGGACTGTTCAGGGCGTTGGTAATAGTGTCGACGGAATTTTGTGCAGTGTTGAAGGATTGATTGATGGTACCGGCTGCATTGTTGACGTTCACCGTCAGTCCGGAAAGTTGTGCGGAGCTGGTGTCCAGTGCGCTTACCAGCGAGGCCGCGAATACTTGCGAGCCGTCCTGTGTCTCGGCCAGCAACGCTCCGGATTGCTGGGAGGCTTGCTGCGCTGCGGTGATGCTGCGCTGCAATGAGGCCGTAGTACTGCGGGCGTCGGCCAGAGCTGTGTCTGACCGATCCAATGTGGTGCGTAGATCCGTGAGCGCGTCCTGCACCGTGGCAATGGTGGAGAGCACACTGCCGAGATCGGCGACCACATTGTTTTGCGTGCTATTGGTGGCTTGGTCGAGGTCGTCTCCCGCTTGAGAGATGGCGGCGGCAACGGTGTTGCTCACCGTGGTTACGAATGTGGAGTTGATTTGCTCGTCAATGGTGGTTGCACCGGTGTCCGTGATTTTCGGGGCAATGGCGTTCTTCTTCTCGTTGACGTAGTACTTTATCTTCGGTTGTTTGGAGGTGCCGGTCAACGAATCGACCAGGCTGGCGCTGAAGTCTTTTGGCAGCACAATCGCCGCGTAGTAGTCGCCGGTTTGCACGCCCTGTACGGCCTGCTCTTCGTTGCTCACAAACCGCCAGCCGAGTTGGTCGTTATGTTTGAGCTTTATGACCACCTGCTTGCCGGCATTGAGATGGCCAACCAGATCATTGGTGGTGCCGCGGTCCTCATTGGCGACGGCGACTTGCAGGTTGCCGGTGGCGGAATAAGGATCCCAGTTGGCAAGGATGTTGAACCATGCATACAGGGAAGGCAGTACTGCGACACCTAATGTCACCACTGCGGCAACGGGATTGCGGAGAATGCGTTTGCAGTCACGCAGAAATACTTGCCATACCGTGCGCATCCAGCCCCCTCTCGGTCTCTTGTCTTCGGCGCTCCAATCCAGCCATAATGCAGTCTATTCCGGCCGCTCGTGATTTATCGGATAAAGCGCAGCTGCAAGGCGAAAAAACGGCCACCCAGTGTCCGAATGGCGGATGCATGTTCTGGACACTGGGTAGTGCTGGCGCATTACTTATCCAGCTGGAAACCTTGAGCTGCAGCCTTGTCCAGCAGTGTTTTGCCGCTGACGCCCTGACGGCTCACCGAGACGATTTGATCGCTGAACGCATCCACGGGCCGATCGGCCTGGCGCAAATCGTAATACTGGTGCACCTTGTTGTCGAAGTCAGGCAATTGCTCGAGCATGCCATCGTCGTCGGCAGGATAGGTTGTTGTCAAAGAACTGCATGCTGCGCGGCATGCGGGGCTTCAACGTGGGCTCCTGATCAGGCTTGCCGAGAGCCAGACCCAGCACCGGATAGGTGTATTCCGGCAGGTTGAGCAGATCGATCAGAGCGGGGATGTCATTGAGCAGCGAGCCGAGAATCACGCCGCCGAGACCCAGTGAGTAGGCCGCGGTCTCCATGGCGTGCAGAGCCAGCACGGCGTCGTTCTGGGCCTGAGTGAAGCGATAGCTGTACTTGAGATGGAATTCGTCAGAGGTCGGGTCAATGCCCTTGCGTTGGGCGATACGCGCGTTGCGATGCTCGTCGATGACGAACACGTACAGCAGCGGGGCTGTGGCGATATACGGCTGGTTGCCGATTTCGGCGAGGCGGGCCTTGATTGCCGGATCGCTGACGCGGATGGCGGACCAGTCATTGAGGAACTGGCTGGAAGCGGCGTGCTGTGCGACGGTTTCCAGAGTGGCAGTGGCGTCGTCGTCAATGGGCTCGTCCTTGAACTTGCGGATGGAACGACGATTCAGCAGGGTTTCGATAGTTGCATTGGTAGCCATGACTGTATTGTCGCACGGCTCGTGTGCATAGGGGATGTCGGTTGTCTCACAGTGAAATATGCATAGTGAGACGTTGGTGCCAGCGGTTCAGGCGCTTAACGAGAAGCCTTGCGGTGGCGTCGCTCGACAAACGCTTGAGAGCCCTGATTGGACAACTGCGAAACTATTGCGCCGAATGCCGCTGAGATGGCGGCAAATGCCAAGCTCATGGCCAGGCCTTGCGGTGCGTCGGCAGCCAGTCCTTTGATCACATTGCGGCGCGCGGCGCCCTTGTCCCAGGCTATCTGAAACAGCTTGCCCGCAACCAGACCAGCCAAGGCCGGCACTGCCGACTTGACGAGCTTGTCGCCCAGAGAGTCGGGGTCGTTGAGACGTTGGTTGCGCAAGTCGTCCACCTTCTGATCGATGCGGTGCAGTCCCTCGACAACGCGATCGGCGTCAGAGGCAATACCGGTGTTCGTTTCGTCACTCATGACTATCAGTCTAATCGCAAAAGATGGGATGTTCGGTGGAGTTGCCAAGCTGCGCAGACTAGAGTGGAGGCATGAGCGAACAACACATGGACGGCACTGTGGCTGTTGATGCATCTTGCGGCAAGGCGGGGTTCTTGGTATTGCTGCGACATGGTCAAACTTTTTGGAGTGAATCCGGGCAGCATACCGGGCGAACGAACATCCCTCTGACTGAGGTAGGCAGGCAGCAGGCTATGGATGCGGGGGCGCGATTGCGCGAGGCCTTCCCCGAAGGTTTTGACCCTGAGTGTGTGTTCTCCAGCCCGTTGAAACGCGCATGCCAGACCGCGGAACTCGCAGGTTTTGCACAGCATGGCATACTCGACGGCATCGCCGAGTGGGATTATGGCCGTGCCGAAGGGCGTACCCGTCAACAGGTGAGCGAAGCCAGTGGGTTCTCTTGGGATGTGTGGCGTGACGGCCCGCGCTCGCTAACCCCCACGCTGGAGGGCGATTGGGTGGATACTTTGCCGGATGGTGAGCAGGTCAATGTGCATTCCGGAGCTGGAGAAACACTGGACGAGGTCGCGGCGCGGGCCAGGACTGCCATCGAAGAAGTGACGCCGTTGCTGCAGTCGGGGCGGAACGTGCTATTGGTTGCGCATGCCCATATTCTGCGTATCCTGACCTCGCAATGGCTGAACGTGGATCCGCAATTCGCGCGTCTGCTACGATTGGATACTGCGCATTACTCGGTGCTGAGCGTGTATAAGGGCGATAACGTCATCGAACGGTGGAATGCCTGAGCTGAGCCGTAGCGGGCAGGCTTGACGTTTCTTTGGCGCAAATGCAGTGACTGCGTTCTGTTTTGAGCCGTGAGCGGACGGGGCGTGTGCGTCATCACCTCTGCAAACGATAGCTTCGGCGTGTTGCGCAACGGGGTAAATGGCCGCGCATGAGGTATGGATTTTGCATGTTAGCGCTCTCATTGTTGCCAACGCTTGCATTGATGCCGTCGGCGGAAACCGACTGATTTATCGGGAAATTGGTCAACTGTATATGCTTCTGTAGCACTTTTTGGCGCGCCGATAATGCCATCGTTTGCAAAAAAGCGCGAACCGTTGCACAATAGGTCATGTCGATAGTCGTGAGGGTGCTGCTAACGGCACTCTGGCCGACCGGAGATCGGGCGGGTCGACGATGAAAGAGAAAGGTTCGATGATGAATCGTACAGTGAAGTCAGCGGTCGCAGTGGCGGCCATCGCTGCAATGTCCCTCGGAACCCTTGCCGCTTGTGGAAGCTCCACTTCCGGCGACGACTCCAAGGGCAAGGTCTATTACCTGAACTTTAAGCCGGAGGCGGCTGATCAGTGGGCCGCCTTGGCCAAGGAATACACCAAGGAGAAGGGCGTTGAGGTCAAGGTCCAGACCGCGGCATCCGGCACCTATGAGCAGACCCTGAAGTCTGAGATTGCCAAGACCGAGGCCCCGACCCTGTTCCAGGTGAACGGCCCGGTCGGTTACCAGAACTGGAAGAAGTACACCGCCGACATGTCCAACACGGATGTGTACAAGGAGCTCACCAACCAGGATGTGGCTCTCAAGGATGGCGACAAGGTTGTCGGTGTGCCGTACGTGATGGAAACCTACGGCCTGATCTACAACAAGGACATCCTCAACAAGTACTTCGCCCTCGACGGAGCCAAGGCCACTTCCATGGACGAAATCGATAATTTCGATACCCTGAAGGCAGTTGCCGACGACATGCAGTCCCGCAAGGACGAGCTCGGCATCAAGGGTGCATTCACCTCCGCCGGCTTCGACTCCAGCTCTGACTGGCGTTTCAAGACACACTTGGCCAACCTGCCGCTTTACTACGAGTTCAAGGATGACAACGTCACCGAGCAGCCGGCCAAGATCAAGGGCACCTACCTGCCGAACTACAAGAAGATCTTCGACCTGTACATCACTGATTCCACCACTGAGCCCACTCAGCTCAGCGCCAAGACCGGCGATGACGCCAACTCCGAGTTTGCGCTCGGCGAGGCCGCCTTCTACCAGAACGGTACTTGGGCTTGGACCGACCTGCAGAAGGCCGGCATGAAGGCCGAATCCGTGGGTATGATGCCGATTTACATCGGTGTCAAGGGCGAGGAGAAGCAGGGTCTGGCCACCGGTTCCGAGAACTACTGGTGCATCAACGACAAGGCTTCTGATGCCGACAAGAAGGCCACCGAGGACTTCCTGTCCTGGGTGATTACCTCCGACACCGGCAAGAAGGCCCTTTCTCAGGACATGGGCTTCACCACGCCGTTCAAGACCTTCGATGACGTCAAGAGCGACAACCCGCTGACCGAGGCCGCTGTTGAGGATCAGAAGTCCGGTAAAACCCAGGTCTCTTGGAACTTCACCATGATGCCGTCCGAAGAGTGGAAGAACAAGATCGGTCAGGCCCTGCTCGAGTACGCTCAGGGCACCGGCAACTGGGACGCCGTCAAGACCGCCTTTGTGGACGGCTGGGCTTCCGAGTACGAGGCGTCCCACTGATTCCAGTCGGCATCAGTGATCAACCTCGATAATTGAATCTGCGGCGCCCTACCCAATTTCCTTCTCCGGGGCGCCGCGCTTACCTCCCTACTCCACCTTGTGTGTCTCCTTTCCTATATCACTGAAGGCCACCGTCCGTTTGGGCGGTGGCCTTCAGTGTTGCTTGGCGTTTGGTTGCCGGCCGGCTGTTGTGCTAGCGGGTTCTGGCTAGCGGATCTTGGCGGTAGAGGAACGAACCACAAGGTGAGCTGGCGCCACGACGTACGGTTCGTCGACGGGCTTTTCCTCGATGAGGTCGAGCGTCATGTGCGCGGCTTTGCGGGCCATGCCTACTGGATTCTGGCGAATCGTGGTCAGGCCGATGTCGTCGGTGTAGAAGCTGTCGTCATAGCCGATAAGCGATACATCGCCCGGCACGGAGAGACCGTTGCGCTCCAGCTGGAACATGAGCGGCAGAGCAATGCCGTCTTCCTGGCAGGCGATGGCAGTGGGCAGCTTAGGCAGACTCATCAGTTGGGTGACCACATCGCTGATTTGGTAACGGCCGGCATCATCCACCTTGCAGACGATGACCTGCGGTTCGATGCCCTCGTTGCGGCAGCATTCCGTGAAGGCGCCGAATCGGTTTTGCACGGAGAAGTTGAGCGACACATCGCGGTCGGTGCTGATATATGCAATATCGCGGTGGCCAAGGTTGATCAGATGGCGAGCCGCTAGCGTGGAGCCCTGTACATCGTTGATGTTGACGGCGGCGGTGAACCCACGCACTTCAGGATCGACCGAGTTGATGCCGATGATCGGCACATCCGCCGAGGCCAGCTGAGTGATTTCGTTATTGTCGATGTCGAAAGACACCACGATAACGGCATCCGCGTTGCGGCGTACTGGCAGCATTTCAAAGAATTCGCGGCGTTCCTCGATGCTGGAGATTTGGAATACCGAAATATCGTATCCCGCAGCATGCAGCACTTCGTTGAGGCCCTCAATTACTGAAGCGGTGAACCATAGGCGAATGTGACCACTCATCAGTACCGCGATGCGCAGTGATCGGCCTGATTTCAAGGCCGCTGCCGAACGGGACAGGGAAAAATTGAGTTCGTCGGCGATGGCAAGCACGCGCTCGCGGGTTTTAGTCGAGACCAGATCCGGTCTGGTGAACGAGCGTGACACAGTGGAAATGGATACGCCGGCCTTCTGGGCGACATCTTGGATACTTGTGGTCATAACAGCCCCTTTGCCTTGCAAAACGCGAAGCGGACACAACTGGCTCCAGTGTACATGGTGATTGGGCAATTTGCACAATGACAACGATTGTATTACAAACGTTTGCAGATAGTATTTTATTGTGTAGAAACGTTGGAATTTAGCTATTTTTTGGAGTGAAAGATAATTGCTCTGATGGGATGTGGTTGCATGTAGAAACGCTATAAATGACAACGTTTGACATATGGTTGTCGAGCGTTTACCATGAAGCTTAGGCTTGATTGGCGGGATTCGCGAACGTGCGTTCTGCTTGACGGGCTGGAATTGAGTTGAACTCCGCGCTCGGCGCACGATGCAGTGCAGTGTTGCGGACTCAAGGAGGAGGAAAGTCATGATCAGCATGGCTGGCAAGGCAATACGCCGGTGGTGGGCGCTGTTTGCGCTGCCCACGTTTGCCGCATTTATCATTGGGTTTTTGGTGCCCTTCATCATGGGCGTCTACTTGAGCTTCTGCGAATTCACCACCGTCACCGATGGCGAATGGGTGGGGCTTAAGAACTACACCAAGGCGCTGAAGGACAAGGAATTCCTGCACGCATTGGGTTTCTCCACTGCATTCACCATCGTGACCACCATCGTGATCAACGTGATCGCTTTCGCCATCGCCTATATGCTGACCAAGGCGATCAAGGGCTCCACGCTGTTCCGCTCGGTGTTCTTTATGCCGAACCTGATCGGCGGCATTATCTTGGGCTACATCTGGCTGCTGCTGCTGAACGGCGTGCTGGCTCACTGGGGTCGCGCCTTGACCTATAAGGCATCCTACGGATTCTGGGGTTTGGTCATTCTGGTGTGCTGGCAGCAAATCGGTTACATGATGATCATCTATATCGCCGGCTTGCAGGCGCTGCCTACCGATGTGCTGGAGGCGGCGGCCGTGGATGGTGCCAATGGACGGCAGACCATGTTCCGTATCATCATTCCGTTGATGATGCCTTCCATCACGGTCTGCTCCTTCCTGACCGTGACCAACGGTTTCAAGCTGTACGATCAGAACCTCGCATTGACTAATGGTGCGCCGAGCAATATGTCTGAAGGCCTGGCGCTGAACATCACCCGCACCTTCTATGGCCGTATGGGCTGGGAGGGCGTCGGCCAGGCGAAGGCCGTGCTGTTCTTCATTCTGGTTGCGGTAATCGCCCTTATTCAGAACAAGCTCACCACGAGCAAGGAGGTGGCAGCCTGATGAACGAGAACAAGCCTGTGAAGCACGGCGCGTTGTGGACTGTCCTGTTCGCCGTCGTCTCTCTATTCTGGATCTTCCCGATTGTTCTGGTGTTGATCAACTCCTTCAAGCAAAAGGCATACATCTCCAAGAATGCGTTCTCGCTGCCGGCGGGCAAAGCGTTCGTGGGATTCGAAAACTACGTGCGCGGTGTTGAAACCACGCAGTTCTTCGCCTCGTTCGGTTGGACGCTGCTGATCACGGTTGGCTCGGTAATCCTGATTCTGGTGTGTACTTCGATGTGCGCGTGGTGGATCGTGCGCGTGAACAACTGGGCTGCCAAACTGCTCTACACCCTGTTCCTGTTCAACATGATTGTGCCGTTCCAGATGGTGATGTTCACCCTCTCCAAGATTGCCGACATGCTGAAGCTCAACACCCCGTGGGGCCTATGCATTGTGTACCTCGGATTCGGCGCCGGTCTGGCCGTGTTCATCTTCACCGGTGTGATCAAGGGCATTCCGGCCGAGCTTGAGGAATCCGCCATGATTGATGGCGCTTCCGTTCCGCGTATCTTCTTCCAGATTGTGGTGCCGATTATGAAGCCGTCGATTGTTTCGGTGGCCATCCTCGAAGCCATGTGGATCTGGAACGACTACCTGCTGCCATACCTGACGCTCGACCTAGGTAAGTACAAGACCATTTCGGTGGCTGTGCAGTATCTCAAGGGCGGTTACGGTTCTGTGGATATGGGAGCCATGATGGCCTGCCTGGTTCTGGCAATCATCCCCATCATCGTCTTCTACCTGGTATGCCAAAAGTATATTGTGAGTGGAGTTATGGCGGGCGCAGTGAAAGGCTGAATCCCAACAATCTGGCTCCCCTCTTTGAGGGGAGCCGAGCGGCACAAGGAGTGAACTGATGAACTGGCTGGCACCGGATTCAAAATTCATGCGCGCGTGGAGCAATCTCATCGATGGCGTATGGGTCAATATTCTGATGCTGGTCACATCCATTCCGATTATCACCATCGGTGCGGCTCTGACTGCCGGCCATGATGCTTGCCGTCGCTCCATCGAGGGAGAGGGCAAAGGCGTCACAGCCAACTACTTCCGCTCATTCAAGGCTAATTTCGTCAAGGCCACATTGCTGTGGCTGCCGTTCCTGGTGGTGCTGATCGCTTTGGCCTGGTCGTGGATTGTGCTGCAATTCACCCCGCTGCTCATCATCAAGTTCGCGCTTACCATCATCTGGCTCATCGGCTTTGAGTGGGTATTCGCATTGCAGGCTCGGTTTGAGAACACCGTGGCCGGTACCCTGAAGAACGCCTTTATTTTCGGTATTTCCCATATCGCGATGACCGCGGCGCTTGTCGTCGTGGACGCTGTGTTCGTGGCGTTGCTGGTGGGCAGTTGGTTCTATATGCCCGGAGGCTTGTTCCTGTTGGTGATCCTCGGCTACGGCACCATGCTGATGCTCCACATCCCCGTTACCGAGCGCGTCTTCAAGCCGTATCTTCAACAATAAGAAAAGGCCGCTGCGGAGGAACAGCGGCCTTTTCTTATTGCCATCGAGCGATTATTTCTTTGCCTGAGTGATTTGGTATGCCACGAAGAGGATGGCCAGCCAGATTGCGCCGGCGATAACAGCGATGCGGTAGCTGGCGGAGAAGCACATCAACACCACAACCAGTGCCAGGAATACCAGCACCACCCATGGGGTCACCTTGGCAAACGGCAGCTTGAAGTGAATCGCGTCGAGCGCCTCCTGCCCGGACTTGCCGGCCAGGTCGGAGTCTTCCGGAGCGCCACCGGCTTCCACCACCTTGCGGAACTTCATCTCGGTGAACATAATCATCGTCCAATTGATGATGCCGGCGATGGTGGCAATCGACATCAGATAGTTGAACGCGAATTCAGGCCACACGAACACCACGACCACGGCGATGGCGGTAATCACGGCGGAAGTCAGCACGCCGGCCACCGGCACGCCCTTGGAGTTGAGCTTGCCGAGGTATGCGGGGGCGTTGCCCTGCTTGGCCAGCGAGTACAGCATGCGTGAGTTGGCGTACAGGCCGGAGTTGTAGACGCTCATCACGGCGGTCAGGCACACGAAGTTGAGGATTCCGGCGGCTGCGTGAATGCCCACGGAGTCGAAGATCTGCACGAACGGGCTGGACTTGCCATCGATGGTGTTCCACGGCACCACGGCCATAATCACGCCCAAAGCGCCGATGTAGAACACGAGGATTCGCCAGATGATGTCGTTGGTGGCACGCGGAATCGTGGTCTTCGGATCTTCGGTTTCGCCGGCGGTGATGCCGATGAGTTCGGTGCCGCCGAAGCTGAACATCACCACGACCAGTGCCATCAGCAGACCGGTCCACCCATTATCAGTGTGGCCCATGAGTCCGTTCGGGAAGAAACCACCGCCCACGGTGAACCAGTTGGCGAAGCTTGCCTTGATGCCGGAGGCGGTAGGCAGGGCAAAGATGATGACTGCGAGGCCACCGATAATCATGGCGATTACGGCCACGATCTTGATAATGGCAAACCAGAACTCGAACTCACCGAACTTGGAAACACCGAGCAGGTTTGCAGCGGTGATGAGCACCAGGAACACGGCTGCGGAGACCCACGTCGGGATTGCCGGGAACCAGTAGTTCACAAAGCTGCCAACTACGGCCAGTTCCACCATTGAAACGAGAATGTAGTTGAACCAGTAGTTCCAGCCGGAGATGAAGCCGGCGCGCTTGGACCAGTAGCGGGTGGCATAGTAGCTGAATGCGCCCGCCTTAGGGTCCTCGACGGACATTTCGCTCAGTGCACGCACAATCATGAAGATTGCGAAGCCGCCGATGAGGTAGGCCAGCAGAATCGATGGGCCGGCTAGGGCGATGGATTCGCTGGAACCGTAAAACAGGCCGGTGCCGATGGCGCCGCCGAGGGCGATTAGCTGGATATGGCGATTTTTCAATGATTTGCGTAGGGTCGCGGGTACCGGCACATCGTCGGTTTCGCGCGGCTTCTTAGGCGCGTCAGTAGTGCTCATGTTGTTCTTCTCTCGTAAGCCGCGGGCGGCGGTGTAGTCCGTCAGCGATTATGCTCAACGATGGTATTGTATGCCGATTGGTTCCACAAGACCGTGCGGAGACCATGCTGAGTTGGCATCAGCGGGGCGATTCTTCGGTTGGTTGGGGGATTTGCCCCGTTGAGGGTCCGTGGACGGGGTGGTTCTTCGATTGGTTGGGGGATTTGCTTCGCTGACGGGCTCTCAGTGGGGCAAAACCGCGATTTGTTCGAACATCTGCTTCGCTGAGGGGCCGTGAACGGGATGTTTTTTCGGTTGAGTGGGTGGGTGCTTCGCTGAGGGAGCATTGCGCAGCTTTGGGCAGTTACGTAGTGGGAGTGGGGCTCTTACTCCCATTGGATTCTGTGAGTGGCTAAAAGCATTGTTTTACAATGGATACTACGACGGGATTTTGGTGGCTGCGATTGCAAGCCATCCGCGGCGAAATCGCTGGAGGTGCTCGATGGCGTATATCGAATTTGACAAGGTGGTCAAGGAATACCCTTCTGGCGGCACGTCGATTCGCGCGCTTGATGAGGCAAGTTTCACCGCCGATCAGGGCGAGCTGACAGTGATTCTTGGGCAATCCGGTGCCGGTAAAACCACGGCATTGAATATTTTGGGCGGTATGGATACCGCGACTTCCGGCCGTGTGGTGGTTGGCGAGCGTGATATCACGGGCTTGCGGAAGCGAGACTTGATTACGTATCGCCGCAACGACGTCGGCTTTGTATTCCAGTTCTATAACTTGGTGCCAAATCTCACCGCCCTGGAGAACGTGGAACTCGCCTCGCAGATTTGTCCCGACCATTTCGACCCGGCTGAAACGCTGCGCAAAGTCGGACTGGGGGAGCGCATGAATAACTTCCCGGGCCAGCTGTCCGGCGGCGAGCAGCAGCGCGTCTCCATCGCCCGCGCAATCGCCAAGAAGCCGAAGCTGCTGTTGTGCGATGAGCCGACCGGCGCCCTTGATTACGAGACCGGCAAGGAAGTGTTGCAGCTGTTGCAGGATATCTGCCGCGACGAGGGAATGACCGTGATGATCATCACCCATAATTCCGCGCTCGCGCCGATGGCTCACAAGGTGATTCACTTCCGTTCCGGAACCGTGACCAGCGAGGAAATCAATACTGCGCCGCAGCCCATCGCAGACATCGAGTGGTAGGCGGTTCGTATGGCAACGGCAAGGCATTCCCATACCGGCTTCCCGGGTGGCCGACCTGTGAAACATCTCGTGAAACAGAGAAACCAATCTGTGAAACGTCCCGTGAAACAATCTGAATCCGATGATCGCGGATCCAGCGTCTCCGCCGTGTTTGTCAAAGATGCCTTGCGTTGTTGGCTGCGCAGCTGGAAACGATTCGTGTCTATCGCCGTCATCACCCTACTCGGTGTGGCCGTGCTGACCGGCATCTACGCCGGTTGCCGTGATGCCTTTCTGGCTGCAAGCCGCTTTTACGATCAGCAAGGACTGCACGACTTGCAGGTGCTGTCCACCTACGGTTTGACCAGTGACGATGCGGCGGCGCTGCGTCGCGTCGAAGGTGTGGAAACCGTGCAGCCGGAGCGCTCGCAGACGGTGACTGCTACGGTGAAAGGCACGAAGAAGACCGTCACCATGCAGGAAATCGGCACCGAAGGTTTGGATCAGCCGTATCTGCAGCAGGGTGATATGCCAAGCAAGGCCGGTGAAGTGGCGGTTACGCAGCAATTCCTCAACGACAGTGGGCTTGAGATTGGTGATGACATCACTGTGACGCCGCAGTCCGTATCCTCAACCGTTCTGGCGGGCGCAGAGGATAAGAGCAACAGCGGCTCCGGTAAAAGCTCTGATGGAGATACGGACACCGTGGGTGCTGCGGAAGACGCCACCACGAGCAACAACGAAAAAGAGCAGTCCCCGCAGTTCCCCACCGAACTCACCATTACCGCAGTAGTGCTTGACCCAAGCGACCTCAACAATCCAGCCGGCTATTCCGGCATGACCGCGTTCCGGTCCACCTCGTCCGAGGATTATGTGTTCTTTGCGCCCAGTGATGGCGTGACCGGCAACGCATACACGGCAATATCCATTGCGGTCGCAGGCACGTCCGAGTATGACACGTTCTCCGATGACTACGATGCCGCAATCAAAACCGTGGCTGACCGCATCGAGAGTCAGATACAAACCCAGCGGCAGAAAGCCCGCCGCCAACAAATCGTCACAAGCGCCCAGAACACACTCGATGCAGCCAAGGCCGATGCACTCAAGCAACTCGACGAAGGCCAGCAGCAGATCGACAGTAATCGTGCTGAGCTGGAGGCCAACGAGACGAAGCTCGCAGAGAGCCGAACGCAACTCGAACAGAACAAAGCCTCCATCACTGACGGCGAGCGGCAAATAGCCGAAGGCCGCGCGCAAATCGCTTCCGCGCGTCAGCAGATTGCACAAGGCCGTCAGCAGATAGCCGGTGCCCGCGCACAGCTCGAGTCCGGCAAAACCCAACTCACCAGCGCCAGGCAACAACTCGATGCCGCGCGGGCTGAGCTGACCGCCAACCGGAGCAAGGTCGAACAAGGCATTGCGCAAATCGACCAAGGTGTGGCACAACTTGACCAGATGCTGCAGCTTATCCAGCAAGCCGATGATCTGTTATCCCAGCTCGATCCGAATATCGATGTCGATTCATCCACATGGCAGACTGTGAAACAGCTGCTCGCCAGTCTGGGAATCACTGTGCCCGACGTGCCGTCCATCAGTTCGCTGAGACAACAGTTAGATGCCAAACAGAATGAACTGCAATCGCAGCGCAGCGACGCGATCAAGCAAAAAACCGAACTGCAGCAAACCTTGGATGGCACGATTGCCCCCGCGCAGAACGCCTTGGACCAGCAGAATGCGCAGTTAACGGCCAAAGAACAGGAAGCTGCAGCCGGAGAAGCGGAGCTCAACGCCAAGTTAGCCGAGCTCGAATCGAATGCCGCACAACTGGAAACGCAGTCGGCGCAACTTGAAGCGCAGGCCGCGCAACTGGCCGGCGGCAAACAGCAGCTTGAAGAGGGCGAAAAGCAGCTGAAAGACGGAGAACAGCAGCTTGAGGACGGCAAACAGCAGCTGGAGGATGCCCAACAAGAGCTGGATGAGAAACGCAGCGAGGCGGAGAGCGAGTTCGCCAAACAGCAGCGCCGTATCGACGACGTGGCCAACGCGCGCTGGTACGTGCAGACGCGTTCCTCAATCGATGGATTCAGTTCGCTCAAGTCAGACGTCAGCTCTATCGAGTCCATAGGCCGCGCATTCCCGGTGGTGTTCTTGCTGGTCGCCGTGCTGATGAGCTTGACCACCATGACCCGCATGGTCGAAGAAGATCGCGGACTTATCGGCACGTATCTGGGTCTTGGCTATGGCGGCATGGTCGTTTCTCTGCGATACTTGCTGTTCGCGTTGCTCGCTTGCCTAGTCGGTGGTGGCATAGGCCTGCTGGTCGGGTTCCTTGGTATCCCGGCATTCCTACTGATTGTGATTAAAGGGCTGTATATATTGCCGGACGTGCGGCTTGAATACGACTGGGGGTACGGCACCGCCGGCATCCTATTGTTCGTGGTTGGTGTGGGTGTGGCCACCGCACTTGCCTGTCGTAGCGAAATTCGGCACACGCCTGCCGCGCTGATGCGACCGAAAGCGCCAAAGGCCGGCGCCCGCATTCTGCTGGAACGTATCAGGCCGGTATGGAGCAGGCTGAGCTTCTTGGGCAAGGTCACCGCACGCAATATCTTCCGGTTCAAGTCGCGCCTGTTGATGACCGTGGGTGGTGTGGCCGGCTGCACTGCACTGATTATCTGCGGATTTGCGATTAACGACACCGTGGACACCATCGGCGTCAAACAGTATGGGCAGATCTATCAATACGACTTGATGGTGGTGTCGAATGACGATGATGCGGCCGCGATGCGCAAGCAGGTCAAAAAGGATGGGCGGACCACCGAAACGTTGAACTTGCGCGTGGATAGTGCGGAGATGGGCAATGCTGCTCAGGAAAGCGAAACCATCCAGTTGATGGCGGTACCCAATAATTCGCTGAACAAATTGAACGATATGGTCACCTTGGAAGAGGCCGGCGATGAGGGGTGGTTTGGACTGCCTAACTTCTTCGGCGCATCAGGTGGCGGCACTGTGACGCTGGATGACAGTGGTGTGATTGTGGCGCAATCCGCTGCCAATTCGTTGGGCGTGCACACTGGCGATACCGTTACCGTGAGCAACGGCGGTAGTAGCCGCGCTAAGATAAAGGTCGCCGCGGTGGTGCGCAACCTCATCGGATCCGATGTGTACATCAGTGAGCGGCTGTACGACCAGAAATTTGCGGCACATGGCATTGACTCATCTGTCTCGGATGGTGAGTCTTCCACTCTGACTTGGAACGCGATGCTTGCCAAACTGAAGGGTTCCGATGGGGAACAGGCCGAGTATGCGGATCGGCTGGGTGAGGAATCATCGGTGGTGAAGGCCGTGAGTTGTGCGCATCTGGAGGCTACGTTCAAATTCGATTTGATGGCCGCCGTGGTGGCGCTGATTGTGGGGCTTGCCGGCGGATTGGCGTTGGTGGTGCTGTTTACGCTGGCCAACACGAACGTATCCGAGCGCGTACGCGAGATGGCCACGCTTAAGGTGCTGGGCTTCTATGACCGTGAAGTGCACAACTACGTGAATCGCGAGATGATGATTCTGACCGGCATGGGAGTGGTGGTCGGATTGCCGCTCGGTCGCTGGATTGGCGGGCTTCTGACGGCTGCACTGAATATGCCGTCACTGTACTTTGAAGTGGAAGTGCATTGGTACAGCTATGCGATTGCTGTGGCGGCCACGTTGGCATTCGCGCTGCTGGTACAGCTGTTCACCAACCCGGTGCTTGACCGGATTGAGCCGGTCAGTTCGCTCAAGTCCGTGGAATGACCTTGCTTGAGCCCCCTCTGATGAGGGGCTGTCAGCGAAGCTGACTGGGGGAGAGAAGACAAGATGGAGAAAGTTCAATTTCTTGGCGATGAATTGAACTTTTTGGCCTAATGTTCGCGGTATCATCACGTGCGTTCGTGAGCTGGGTGATTTTCGCGACATCTATCGGTGATACAGTTTGAACTTGCATTGAACGAGTGCCGTAGTCGGCGTGAACAGGGCCGAGCGGCAGAGAAGAGAAACGAAATCAGTATGGCCGATACGAATGCGAACGGTAACGCGCAGCAGTCCGGGAGCAAGCTCAAGTCCGTCGAGAGCCTTGATCAGACCAATGCGATGGAACGAGGCCTCAGCAACCGCCATGTACAGTTCATCGCTATCGGCGGCACTATCGGCACCGGCCTGTTCCTGGGCTCCGGCAAATCGATCTCGCTGACCGGCCCCTCGATCGTCTTCGTGTATATCCTGGTCGGCGTCATCATGTTCTTCCTGATGCGCGCCATCGGCGAGATGATGTACCGCGACCCCAGCCAGCACACCTTCATCAATTTCATCACCCGCTACCTGGGCAACGGATGGGGGCATTTCGCCGGCTGGACGTATTGGGCCGCGCTCGTGCTGCTGGGCATGACCGAGATCACGGCCGTCTCCACGTACTTCATCACCTTCTTCGACACGTTCGGCATCGACCTGACCCATTGGAAATGGCTGATCGAGCTGTGTTTCCTGGTGTCGCTGGTGTCCGTCAACCTGATCGCCGTCAAGGTGTTCGGCGAGGTGGAGTTTTGGTTCTCGATGATCAAGATCACGCTGATCGGCGCGATGATCGTCACCGCCGTGGTCATGATCGTGATCGGCTACCAGTACCCGGCCGCGCGGATTCATGGCGTGGATCATGTGAGCCCGGCGGGCCACGCCGGACTCGACAACCTGTTCGCCGGCTTCTCGTTCGCCCCGAACGGCTGGATGGCCTTCCTCATGAGCTTCCAGATGGTGTTCTTCGCCTATGAGCTGCTTGAGTTCGTGGGCGTCACCGTCTCCGAGACCAAGAATCCTCGTGAGGTGCTGCCCAAAGCCGTCAACGAGATCATCGTGCGTGTGCTCATCTTCTACGTGGGCGCGCTCGTGGCCATCATGTGCATCGTGCCGTGGACCTCGTTCAAGCCGAACGAGGACGGCTCCTTCGCCTCCCCGTTCATCATGGTGTTCCAGTACGCCGGGCTGAACTGGGCGTCCGCCCTGGTGTTCTTCGTGGTGATCACCGCCGCGTCCTCGTCGCTCAATTCGCTGTTGTATTCCGCCGGCCGTCACCTGTACCAGCTGGCCGAAGAGTCGCCGAGCCCGATGCTCAATAAGATTGGGCAGGTTTCTGATCGCAAAGTGCCGGCGCGCGCAATTCTGGTGTCTGCAGTGCTGATTCTGCTCTCGCCGATTGTTAACGCCATTCCAGGTGTTTCCGGTGCGTTCGTGCTGTTCTCGTCTGCCAGTTCCGCGGTGTTCCTATTTATTTACATTCTGACGCTGGTGGCACACCGGAAGTACCGTCGTTCGGACGACTTCATCCCGGACGGTTTCGTGATGCCTGCATGGAAGGTGCTGAACACAGTGGCGATTGTGTTCTTCGTGTTTATTTATTTGACGCTGTTCTTGGCGGACGATACGCGCAATTCCGCGATTGCCGGCTTGGTGTGGTTGATTGGCTTCGGTGGCTTCTCGCTGTTGCGCGAGCGTTACCGCAGTCGTGATTTGAAGGCCGCGCTAGAGTATAAGGAGTGATTGGACGGGCTGATTGGCTGGCGGCTATTAGGGTGTGTTTACGCTATTTAAGTTTTGCGTGATAATTGTCGTATGTGTACGCCGAGGTATGACATCACGCTTGACCAGTTCATGGGGGTCGCGCATCTGTTGCCGTGCCAGCGCGGCAACGTGGCGGTCGGCAACTGCACGTTCGTCAACGCCCTGCTGTGGATGTGCCGCACGGGAGCCCTGTGGAGGGACTTGCCGGAGTGCTACGGCAAGTGGATCACCGTCTGCCGGCGGTTCAACCGCTGGTCCAGGAGCGGCGCGATAGAGCACCTGTTCACGGCATTGCAGGAGGAGCGGATCATCGGGGTGGGGATCCGGGTGCTCGCCATGGACTCCACGAGCGTGAAGGTCTACCGGCACGCGGCCGGGGCGCCGAAAAAGGGGGCTCCCGGTCCGTCGGCGTCTCCCGGGGAGGGCGGAACACCAAAGTCCACGTGGTATCCGGCAGCGGGAGCATGCTCGTCAGGATCCATTTGAGCCCGGGCGACGAGCACGACGCGGCCCACGGGTGCCGCTCGATGGCCGCGCTCGGCGCGTTCGTGGGCGCGCACCTGCTCATGGACCGCGCCTACGAGGGGGGGGATTCCATCCGCCTGCTGGCCGAATCGTCCGGCCTGACACCGGTCGTGCCGCCCAAGAAGAACCGCACGGACCCATGGGACTACGACAGGCAGGCGTACAAGGGGCGGAATGTCGTGGAACGCGTCTTCAACCGCATGAAGCACCACCGCAAGGCCGCCACCCGCTACGACAGGCTCGATGAGACCTTCCTCGCCAACCTCCAGCTCATCCTCATCGCCATCTACCTGAAAAAACACAGCCAAAAACCCAACTAGTGTAAACACACGCTAGTCCTAATGAAATCCCAGACTGGCTTAAATCTCCTATATAAAATGCGGCGCTATTGCTGTTTTCGTGGGTGTGGGTTCGTTGTTGAGCCGTTGGTTTCGTAAGCGTAGGGGGTGTTTCCGCGTATTCTGTTTTCCGACCAAAGAAATGAACCACGGAGAACGCCTGATGAACGGCATATTCAGACGTCTCTTCAACGTCAAGGGCATGGTCGTCGGGTCCGCGAGGATCGTCGATGGCCCGCTGCGTCCTGAGCCCGTGCCTGAGGTCCATGCGCGCCGGGAAGGTGGTGCCGCGCCGCTCGCGCTGCGGGCGGAGGCGACGTGGTCATGATCGGGGCGGCGGCGTGCGCCATTGGCGGCGCCAAGATTTCGGCTGCTGGAGGGTGGGGCTGGTCGCCATGATGCCGCGCGTCGACTGCCCCATGCGCGGCGTGGTCGTCGCGTCGGTGCCGTGGGCGGAGCCCGGCAGCCGGTTCACCCGGGATCTCGAGGTGGAGCGCGCGTGCCTGATGACGGTGGCCAGCCAGGAGACCGTGAGTGGTCTCCCGTATATCGCATGGCGCACCGCGGGCGACATCGCCCGCAGGGTCGCCGGCCGGCCCGGGGCCGGAATGCCGTCGCCGTTCGACGGTCTCACGTCGATTGGCGTGGCCAAGACCAGCTACAGGAAGGGTCACACGTACATCACCGTGGCTGTCGACCACGAGCGAAGCCGGGTCTATCCTGGCATACGACGGGTACGGCAAAGACGTGTTCGACCTGTTCTTCCGACAATTGACGCGCCGGAGCGGCGGCGCCTCCATCTGGATCGTCACCGGCGACGGCGCACGCCGGATCGACTCGTGCGTGCATGAATGGTGCCCGAACGCCGAGCGCGTGCCCGACGGGTTCCACATCGTCTCCTGGATGGCCGACGCGCTCGGCAAGATCAGCAGACGCCTGTGGAACCAGGCCCGCGGGAACGGCGACGACGAGGCGGCCAGGCGCATGCGCGGCGTCAGATACGCCGTACTGAAGAACCCTGACCGATTGGCCGGACGGCAGGACGAATCCCCCACAGCGTTGAGGAACACGGACCCGAGGGGCCGGCTCTACCGCGCCCGGCAGCTCAAGGAACTCTTACGCGGTTTGCTCGGACACCCGACGGACAGGCCGAGGACGAACTGAAGCATTGGGTGTTCCGGGCGTCCCGCAGCCGCATCCCCGAAATCGTCGAATCGGCCAGGAAGATCAGACGCCGGCGTCCCGACATCCTCAGGACGATTGGGTCGGGCTATCCGAACGCGAGGCTCGAGGCGTTCAACAACAGGATCAAGGTCACCATCCGCATGGCCTACGGCTTCCAGCGTGTCACCAACCTCATCAGCCTGATCATGCTCAGATGCGGCGGACTCGACATCCGGCTACCGGAACCAGTCAGCTAACCCACGAAAACAGCAGAAGCCTCTAAAATACTCGGGCCATAGAGCGTTAGTCAGCTACTCCGGGGAACCGTACCAACTATTGCGACACGCCGTAAATCCCTTATAGGAGTAAGGCTTACATTCATTTTTGTTCAAAAGTTGCGGGGGGGGGCTCGCTGTTATTCTGAATGAAAAGCTTTTCAAGCGAACAATCGCGAAGGAGCGAGTGAAAAGCTTTTCACTCTCGAAACATTAAGAGTCGTAGGCGTGGCGAAGCTATGCTCAAAACTCCGGTCCAAATAATTGAACACCCTATTCAATGGAGAGTAAAGGATCAAAAGAAAAATGAGAACTCGAACTCGTGGAATTCAGCGCATAATGTCGGCTGCGGTAGCCAGTCTCGCCTGCATTGCGATGCTTACCGGATGCTCCAACTCGACCACCAGCAGCGAAAGCGCCGAAGATACGGCCGCAAGCGCTTTGGAAGTGGCCCAGAAGGCAATCGATGGCAAGGTCCTGTCCACCGGTGCGAACGGCGAGGAAGCCGCATCCGCTGACGTGGCCGATCTGACCGATGAGGAAGTCCAGAAGATCAAGGACGCGCACCTGAAGGCTGCGCTTGTATTCCACTACGCGGGCAACGACTGGTACAACGCTCAGGTCGCCGGTCTGAAAGCCACTTTCGAAGAGCTTGGTGTTGAGATCATCGCCACCACCGACGCTGACTTCAGCCCCGACAAGCAGGTTTCCGATATCGAAACTGTGCTCGCCCAGAACCCGGATATCATCATCTCCATTCCTACCGATGCGACCGCGACTTCAGCCGCCTACAAGAAGGTCGCAGAAGCAGGCGTGACCTTGGTGTTCATGGATCAGCCCGCCAACGATCTGGAAGCCGGCAAGGATTACGTGTCCGTCGTGTCCGCCGACAATTACGGTAACGGTGTCGCTTCCGCTCACATTCTCGCCAATTCGATCGGCAAGAAGGGCAAGATCGCCGCCCTCTACCATGATGCTGACTTCTTCGTCACCGAGCAGCGTTACGAAGGTTTCAAGAAGACCATCGAAGAAGAGTATCCGGATATTCAGATCATCGCCGAGAAGGGCGTCTCCGATTCCGATCTCGTCGCCCAATCCCAGCAGCAGGCCGACGCCATCATCAACCAGAACCCTGATCTGGCAGGCATGTGGGCTCCCTGGGATGTGCCCGCCGAAGGTGTCATGGCCGCCGCCCGTAGCGCCGGACGTAACGATCTGAAGATCACCACCATCGATCTTGGCGAATCCGTTGGTGTCGCCATGGCACAGAACCAGCTGATCTCCGGGACCTCCGCTCAGCGTCCGTACGATCAGGGCGTCACCGAAGCCAAGATCGCCGCCGGCGCACGAGTACTCGGCAAGACCTATCCGACCTACGTGGCTCTGTCCGCCCTGCCCGTGACCCGCACCAACCTCAAGGAAGCCTGGTCCGAGGTCTACCACTCGGATCTGCCGTCCAACATCGCAGACCTGATGAAGAACTGACTCTTTCAATAGAACGGAAACACCATGACTAACGAAACCTCAGTAGTGCGCATGGAGAACATCCATAAGCAATTCTCCGGGGTTACCGTGCTCAATGATGTTTCGTTCGACCTGCGACGTGGAGAAGTACACGCTTTGGCAGGAGGAAACGGCGCCGGCAAGTCGACGCTGATGAAAATCCTCCAAGGCGTGTACTCCCTGGACTCCGGTACGGTGCAGATCGACGGAAAATCATTCACGAACCTATCCATTGAAGATGCTCGAAACGCTGGCATCGGCATGGTCTTCCAGGAATTCTCCCTGGTCCCAACCATGAGCGTAGCCCAGAACATCTTCATGGGTGCGGAGAAAACCGATTCCTTCCGTTTCCTCGACAAGAAGGGAATGTACAAGCAGTCTAAGAAGCTTCTCGAACGTCTTGGAGTCGACTTGGATCCCAATGTTGAGGTTGGGACGCTCGCTACCGGATACTGGCAGCTGACTGAGATCGCCAAGGCTCTTCGAGCGAATGCGAAGGTGCTGATTCTTGACGAGCCGACGGCTTCGTTGAGTGCGGCGGAAACCGACAGGTTCTTCGATCTGGTCAGGCATTTGAGGAACGAAGGCATTTCTCTGATCTACATTTCCCATCGTATGGATGAGATTCGTAAGATCGCCGACCGTATCACGATTCTTCGTAACGGTAAGAACCTGATCACTTCGAATGTGGCTGACCTCACCGATGAGGAGATCGTCGAAGGTATTGTCGGCCAGCATACCGAAATGCTCGGCAAGCATCATAAGGATGGGTCGAAGATCGGCAAAACCCTGCTTAAGGTGACTGATCTGAGTACCGATAAGGGTGTGCAGAACGTCGGCTTCGAAGTCCGTCGAGGTGAAATCGTCGGCCTGGCAGGCCTCATGGGCTCCGGTCGAACCGAAGTCACCCGAGCGTTGTTCGGCATCGACAAGATCACCGGCGGCAAGATCGAACTCAACGGCAAACCGTATACTCCGAAATCCGCCAAGGATGCGATGAACAATGCGGTCGCTTTGGTGCCTGAGGATCGTCGAGAGCAAGGTTTGGTCGTCTCCCATTCGGTTCGCAACAACCTGACCCTTACCAGGTTGAACGAATGCGAAACCTCCGGACTCCTATCCAATAAGAAAATCATGCAAATGGCGGAAGACCTCATCGGACGATTCTCCATCAAGGTCGATGACCCCGGTGCTCCGGCTTCCCGCTTGTCCGGTGGAAACCAGCAGAAAATCGTCATCGCCAAATGGTTGGGCCGTGACCCTGATCTCCTGATCATGGACGAGCCGACCGCAGGCGTCGACATCGGAACGAAATCCGAAGTCCTCTCCCGCGTTACCGACTTCGCCAACCAAGGCAAAGGCGTACTGTTCGTCTCCTCCGAACTCTCGGAAATGATCGCCGTCTGTGACAGGTACGTGGTCATGAAACGAGGCAAGGTAGTCGCCGAACTCAGCAGTGAAGGAATCGACACGGAAGCCGACCTTCAGCTCGCCATCCAGCATGCGGGATCCGACGACGGAACCCAATCCTCGAATACTCCAAGCAACGAAGCCGGAAAAGAGTAGAAAAATGTTGAAGACATTGAAGAAAATCGACATCCGAAGCAACATCGTATACGTCGGAGTCGTGGTGGTGTTCATCCTGTTCGCGTTGATGCTTTCGGGACGAGGATTCACCAGTACGGTGAACCTTCTGAACATTCTCCGCCAATCCTCCATCATCATCGTGATGGCCATGGCAATGACCTTTGTGATCGGTGCCGCGGAAATCGACTTGTCCGTCGGCTCCATCGCCGGCCTCGCATCCGTCGCCACCGCAATGGCTATTGCAAGGTTCGGAGTTTTTCCCGGCATCCTCGCTGGTCTTCTCGTCGGCGTGCTGTGCGGTGTCATCAACGGTCTGCTCGTCGCCTGGGCGAAAATCCCATCCTTCCTGGTCACCCTCGCAATGATGGGCATCACAGTGGGCGTCGCGCAATGGATCACCGACTCCTCCCCGCAGCCGATTCTCAACGCGAACTACAACTTCATCTTCGGCGGCGGTCAGATCGGCATCTTCCCTGTGATCATCATATGGGCGCTCGTGTTCTTCATCATCGGAGTCATCATCCTCGGCAAAACCCGGTTCGGCAAGTACACTCTGGCAGTCGGCGCAAACCCGCTGGCAGCCAAGTACTCCGGTATCGACGTCGCCAAGGTCCGCTTCTCCGTGATGTTCTCTTCCGCAATGTGCGCCGCAGTTGCCGGCATGCTGTACGCGGGCCGTCTCCAGTCCGGACGATTCCAATGGGGTGATGGTGATGAGATGAACGTCATCGCAGCCGTCATCCTCGGTGGCACCGCCCTCTCCGGTGGCCGCGGCTCCGCCGTCGGTGCCGCAGCCGGTGCAATCCTCATGGCGATGATCAACAACGGTCTTATCCTCGCTGGCCTGTCGTCCGCACAACAGCAGGTGGTCCGCGGCATCATCATCATTCTTGCCGTCGCTCTTGCCAAGCGCAGCAACGACTAACCCACTAACCAGTTAAAGATTTTCCATTCAACAAAGCATGGAACAAATGAAAGGAACACCCATGACAACCGCAACCAACCGAGTCGTCACCGTCGATGATTCAGCGATCAAGGTGAACGGCAAACGTGCAGAACTTTACGGTGGTGCCATCCACTACTGGCGTCTCGACCGTGACAAGTGGGAGAAGATTCTCGACGAAATCGTCAACCTCGGTTTCACCATGGTCTCCATCTACATTCCGTGGGAGGCTCACGAGATTTCCCGTGGCGTCTTCGACTTCGGCCAGGTCGATCCGCGTACCGACATCGACGCGTTCCTCACCCTTTGCGAGGATCGTGGCCTGAACATCGTGGTCCGTCCCGGCCCGCAGATCAACTCCGAAATGACCTGGTTCGGTTATCCGAAGCGCATCCTCGATGATGAGCGTCTCCAGGCCAAGAACTCCAGTGGCGCCCGCGCGGTCCTCAACCAAGTGCCCAAGCCGATCCCGGCCCTTTCCTATGCGACCGACGCGTTCTTCGAGGAGACCGCGCTCTGGTATGACGCGATCTGCAAGATTCTCGCCAAGCATGCGGTCAACAATGGTGGCGGCATCGTCGCCTGCCAGGTCGATAACGAGATGGCGTTCTTCTTCGGCATCAACGCGTATTCCGGTGACTTCTCCGACGCCGCCCTGGAGAAGTACCGTGAGTTCCTGCTCGGCAAGTACGGTACGGTCGAAGGAGTTGCTAAGGCTTACGGTCTCGACAGGATCGAAGACTTCAGCAACTTCCAGCCGCCGCGCCGCTTTGGCCGCAACGATCAGAAGAGCATCCCCTGGTACGCCGACTGGTCTGAATACCGTGAACATTATCTGATCGACTCCATGGATCGTCTCGCCGGCATGCTGCGCGAACGCGGCCTCGACCAGATCGCCCTGTTCCACAACTACCCGCATCCGCTCGGCCCCGGTGGTGCCGCCTCCGGTTTCACCTGCCCGTTCAACCTGCCCAAGCTGGAGGAGAAGCTTGACTTCGTCGGCTTCGACATTTACTCCAGGAAGCACCTGTACAACCATGTGAAGACCGTCGCCTCCTACGTGGTCGGTTCCAGCCGCTTCCCGTACATTCCGGAATTCATCGCCGGCGTGTGGGCATGGTATCTGCATCCGGGTGACGCGCATGATGAGGAGTTCGTCACCAAGGCGGCTCTCATGCAGGGCATCAAGGGCTTCAGCCGTTACATGATTGTCGAACGTGACAAGTGGTTCTTCTCGCCGATCCGCCGTGACGGCACCGTGCGCCCCATGTCCAAGATGCATAAGACGATGAACACGATTCTCAAGGGTGTTGATTTCAGCAACCTGCGTCGCCGTAGCGATGTGATGCTGCTCGCCAACCGTGAATACGATCGTCTGGAAGCCTCCTCGGTGCTGGTGTCCTTCCCCGGTGACTTCCTGGAAACCCCGTCCGGTTTCTCCGAGTATCCGAACCGTCTGACCACCGCTGACGAGACCTTCGGTTTCGACACGATCGTCTCCCAGGAGAAGGTGAACTACTTCAACGCGTTCAACGAATCCCTGAAGAAGAGCGGCGTCGGCTACGTGCTGTCCGACACTGATCTGAGCCCCGATCATTGGAGCAAGTATCATGCTCTGGTCATCGCGACCGAGGATTGGCTTGATGAGACTACGCAGAAGGCTCTGGCTGATTATGCGAAGGCTGGCGGCCTGCTGATCATCGGACCGAAGGTGCCGGGTCTCGGCCATACGATGGAACCGTGCACGGTGCTCGCCGACACTCTGGGTGTTGCTCCTGGTCGTGTGACTGAAACCGTTCAGGTGAAGGTCGGTGAGGGTGCCGCCATTGTCGTGCCGACTGTGGAGGAGGCCAAGACGATTGGCGCGAAGATCGCCGCCGACGTGGACGTGACCAAGTTCACCGCCGACGATGATCGCGTGGATGTCGTGGTTCACGATGACGTCACTGATTCGACGCATCAGATCGTGTTCGTCTGCAACCCGACCGACCAGCCGATCAAGACGCATATCACGGTCGACCAGCTGCTTGTCTCCGCTCACGAACTGTGGGAGGACAAGGATCTGACCATCACCGACGGCGGTCTGGATCTGGAACTGGCCCCGTACACGATTCTGATCGCCGACTGCAAGGTCGCCTGACCTCATTAACCCAATCGAATAATCAGCAAAACAGACAAACCTCTTTTTTATCGAAAGGAAACTCCCATGTTGGGCAAAGACGTCCTGATGGAAGACATCGACATCGACCAGTGGCGCAACGCGCAGGATCTGCTTCTCGAATCCTCCAAGGAGAAGCGTCGCATCATCGTCCTGCACGACAACGGCGTGGTCCGCAAGTGCGAGCACACCGACGGCATCGAAATCGTCGGCAAGCCCACCGAGATCACCGACGCCCCGACTCAGGCCAAGGAACTGTACGAGAACAACAAGGACAATGTAGACTTCGTCGCGATCTTCGAACGCAGAGCTTTTGATGAATACTTCTCCCGCATGCAGCAGTCCTGGGTCGCCGACGAACCGCTCGACTCCTTCGTGCACCGTACTTACGCGCTGCTCGACGAGTATCCGACTACCATGGTCACCTACCCTGGTCCGGCACGTGAAACCCTCGGATTGCAGTATCGTTTCGGTGTCACCCGCAACGAGGCCATCGTTCTCGCGAACCGTTGGGTCAGGCCGAACTCCTCCCTGCTGCTCGGCGTCTACGACGAGGGTGGTATTTGGGCCAGCTTGGTCATGAGCTTCGACTCCGAGCTGACCATGGTCGAACTGACCACGGTGGACGCCGAACGAGTCGATGTGAAGGGTGACCTGGGTGAGGTGACCGCCCGCGCCATGGAATGGATGATCGAGAACCATCGTCCGGATGCTGCGGCACTGGTTTGGACGCGTGAAGCATTCGACAAGTTCCGTGAAGCCAAGAACAAGGAGCTGGCCGTGGCGGCGGCTCTGGCCAACGGCGCCGCGGTCGTCCTGCGTTCGTGAGGAATACCGTTCCCTCTCTCTCCTCTGAGTAAGTGATCCGGTGTGGGTTGGTTTGAAAAAGGCTTTCAAATTCAACCCACACCGGATTTTTCCGATAATCTGTAACCGTAAGGAGGATTCCGATGACTATGAGCGAAGGATTGCAAAACCTAAAGAAGGGTCGTCCGGGAATCCTCGACGTAGCAAGAAAAGCCGGCGTTTCCCCGGCAACCGTCAGCCGAGTGATCAACGGTACCGCGAACGTGACCGCAGAAACACGTGAAATCGTTCAGAAAACCATCGACGAACTCAACTATTCACCCAACAAGTTCGCCCGTTCACTGGTGACCAACCATTCCGGAATAATCGGAGTCCTGGTTGACCGGTCCATCCGATACGCGACCGCGAACGTGCTCGTCCAATTGGAGGAATACGCCTCCATGCTCGGCTACATGTCCGTCGTATTGACGGTGGACAAGCCCTTCCATAGCCAGTTCCAACAGGCGATGACGAAACTGCGTAGCATGTCCGTTGAAGGAATCATCGTCATCGCACCCCGTATCGGCTTGTCGCAAACCATTGTCGACTGTCAGATTCCGGAACCGGTGATCATCGTCAGCTCCGAACTGAAGGATATAGGGATTCCGATGGTGGGGGAGGACCAGTATGAGGGAGCCAGCCGGGCGGTCCGTCACCTCATCCGCTTGGGTCATAGGAATATCTGGCATTTGGCCGGATCGATGGACTGGTTCGACGAACAGCAACGGTTGAACGGTTGGAAGGATACGCTCGCTTCCAACCATGTGCATGGGACCAGATTGCAGGCATCTTGGTCCCCTAAAACCGCGTACGAGGTCATTATCAACGCCGGTTTCAACAGGAGAAACCATCCGGATGCGATATTCGCCGCCTCCGATCATCTTGCGATGGCCGCCATAGCCGCTTTGAGAGATCTGAAACTCAATGTTCCGAAGGACATATCCATCGTCAGCTACGACGACGTCGAAGCCGCCGAATACGTGTCACCAGCCTTGACAACGGTGAGACAGAATCTTCCCGAAGTCGCACGCCGCGCCGTATCCCTCCTGGTCCGGGTGATGAACGATCGGCCAATTGACATGGTGACCGTAATGCAACCACAATTCATCGCCCGCGGTTCAGTACGCAACCGCACCCCAGCAAACCGGAATAAACCAACAACCATCGCAAAGGAGTGAACGTAAATGCCTCAAAATCAGTACGATGTCACCGCCGATCTCACACCCGAGGGCCTCGCGGAATGGCAACGCATGGTGGCCGGTGAAGTCTATGAGGACTCGCATCCGGAGATCGAGCACAAACGCGCAGAAGCCAAGAAAACTGTTCGTCGCCTATAACCTCATCGATTACGAAGACACCGCAACCCGACGCGAAATCATGGAGCAACTGTTCGCTTCGGTGGGTGAGGACGTGTTCATCGAGCCGAATTTCCGTTGCGAGGTGGGCCGTAACATCACCATCGGATCACACGCCTACATCAATTTTGATTGTGTGATGCTCGACAATGCGCCGATCACGCTGGGTGACTATGTGTGGATTGCGCCGATGGTGGGCTTGTTCGCCGCCAATCATGCGCTTGATCTCGAGGAACGCAGGAATGGCGCTTGCCAGGCCAAGCCGATTGTGATTGAGGATGGTGTATGGCTGGACGGTCATGTGACCGTGCTCGGCGGCGTGACCATCGGCCGTGGTTCGGTGATTGGTGCCGGCTCGGTAGTCACCAAGAACATCCCAGCCGGCGTGATCGCTGTCGGCAACCCGGCCCGGGTACTGCGACCTATCACCGAAGCAGACAGAACCGGCTTCAGCGAGCGTATCGCCGCGCGCTGCGTATGATTTGCTTGGTTCCGGGTTCGTGATTGGAGGAGTAGTTAGAAAACTCGGAGAAGTATAGTTTCTCACACATGGCGACTGTGACTGTCGTATGTTCTTATACCGTCAGAATGGGTATGTTTCCATCGTATTGGAATCATACCCATTCTTCGTTGTTGCAGCGGGTGATGGGAAGAATCTCTTTGCAAGGAGTAGTTTTTTGGTTAACAGCAATACCATGCGGGGGGCTTAAGATTCAAGCCCTTCTGTTGTCGTTCGCTCTTTTGAGAGGCTTCTGCTGTTTTCGTGGGTTAGATGGTTGGTTGTGGTAGGTGGATGTCGAGTCCGCCGTAGCGGAGCATGACGAGTGCGATGAGGTTGCCGACGTGGTGGAAGCCGTAGGCCATGCGGATGGTGACCTTGATCCGGTTGTTGAAGGCCTCGAGCCTGGCGTTGGAGTAGCCCAGCCGGATCGTGCGCAGGATGTCGGGCCGGCGGCGCCGGATCTTTTTGGAGAGCTCGACGATCTCGGGGATGCGGCTATGGGATGCCCAGAACGCCCAACGGTTCAACTCGGCCCTGGCTTGTTCGAAGGGGTGTCTGAGCAGGGTCCTCAATAGTTCCTTGAGTTGTCATGCGTGGTAGAGCTGCCCCTTGGGATCCGTGTTCCTCAGGCTTTCGAACGCCTCGGACTGCCTGCCGGTCAGGTTGTCGGGGTTCTTCAATACGACGTACTTGACGCCGCGCATGCGTTTCGTTATCTCTTCGTCTCGTTTGCGTCGCGCTTGGTTCCAGAGGCGTTTGCGGACCCTGTCGAGCGCGTCCGTCATCCAGGAGACGATGTGGAAGCCGTCGAGCACGCGTTCCGCGTTCGGGCAGTGCTCCCTGACGCATGAGTCGATCCAGCGCGCCCCGTGCCGGTGGCGACCCGGATGGAGGAGCGCTGTTCGGGCGTCAGCGCCTTGAAGAACAGGCCGAACACGTCCCTGCCGTATCCGTCGTGCTCTCAGATCACCCGATGGCGTTCGTGGTCGACGACCACGGTGATGTACGTGTGGCCCTTGCGGTAGCTGGTCTCGTCCACGCCGATCAACGTGAGATGGTCGAACGGCGAGGGTATCGCGGCCTTGAGCCGTTCGGCGACCCTATGGGCTATGTCGCCCGCGGTGCGCCATGCGACGTGCGGGAACCCGCTCACGGTCTTCTGACTCGCGACGGTCATCAGCCACGCGCACTCCCGCTCGAAATCCCTGGTGAATCGGCTGCCGGGCTCCGTCCACGGCGCCATCGCCACGACCACGCTGCACCCGGGGCAGTCCACGCGAGGCATGTCGGCGACTAACTCGGCCCTGAAGCAGCCGAAGTCCTGATGCCTCCAACGACGCCGCCCGCCGCCGCGATCGTAGCCGTGCCGGCGTCTGCCGCACCGGGGCATCTGAGCATGCCCTTGCGCGGGCGGGCCCGGATCTCGAGCGCGGGCACGGGACGTAATGGCGAGCCGACGATACGCGCATCCTCGACCACCGCGCCTTTGACGTTGAGAAGCTGGTTGAATATGCTGTTCATCAGGCGCTTTTTGAGTGGTTCGTTTATCTTGGTCGAAAACATCCTACCCAGGAAGCGCCCTTTTCATACTCCCACAACGGCTCAACAACGAACCGCCACCCACGAAAACAGCAACAGCGCCCAAATTGATTTGGTTCCCTCTGATAATGCGGTATTGGCCGGCGGCGTGAAAATTGATTACGTACAGCCTGTTGCTACTGACTCCAAAGTGGATTCCTATGAAGCCGAATCCTCGGACAACACGCTACCTGGCACTGCGAAAGTGGATGGTAGCGCCGTATCTTGGGTGGGCGCCGGTGAAGGCAACACGCTGCAGTTCAACAAGGTAAACGCTTCCGAGGATGGCGATTACACTCTGACTTTTGCCTATGCGCAGAATGAAGTAGCGGACAACAATAATTTCCAGACGAAGAGTCGTTGGGGCTGATGTAACTGTGAACGGAGATTCAGTATCCACTCAACATGTTGTGTTCACTAACACTCGGAGCTGGAAGAACTACTGGACTACTTCGATTCGCGTCACCTTGAAGAAGGGTGAGAACACGGTGTTGTTGGGTAATGCCAACGGCTATGCTCCTAACTTCGACTCCATGGCTGTGGCTCGTACTGCCGTGCAGACTTCGCCTGAGCCTCTGCCGGAGCCGTCCGTGGATAAGTCTGCCATGCAGACGCTGATTTCCAAGGCGAAGGGCGTTGCCGAGAAGGACTGCACCAAGGAATCCTATGCTGTGCTGTCGGCCGCGTTGCAGTCTGCTGAGACCGTGGATGCCAAGGCGGATGCTTCGCAGGATGAGGTGGATACTGCCGCTGCCGCGTTGCAGAAGGCTTTGGATGGCTTGAAGAAGGCCGAAGGCGGCAACGATGGTGCTGGTGACAATACCAAGCCTGGTGCAGATAACCAAGGCAATGCTGGTGGTTCTGATAACGGTACCAACGGTGCCAGTAAGGATGCCATCGGCAACACCGGTGCCGCGGTTGGGGTGATTGCCATTGCTGCAATCGTGCTGGCTGCAGCCGGTGCGTTGATTATGTACCGTCGCCGTCGTGCGTGACGTTCGCGTCTCCATGCGGCAGAGCAGCGGCCTGCAATCAGTAGCGGACTGAGCTGACCGTCGAATGGGGCTTGTTGCCAAACCTTTGTGGTTCGGCAACAAGCCCCATTCGTGTTATGCGCGGCGAGATTATTGCTGCGATGAGTCATTATCTCCAAAGCCGCTGCGCTCTATGCGGCGTTCATCGGTGCGGGTGCGGCGCTCGACTTTCTTGATATCTTCGGCAGCAGGCAGGTTCTCAGGAACAATAAGATCCTTTCAAACGACCATTTTTTCTGACTTCGGGAAAATGGTCAAAGCCAATAATTGCAATGGTTTTGAGATATGGGCACACTCCGCCCAAACTGGTCTGTCTTCGTCCGCCTTCTCGACCAGATACCTCATGGAGCACAACGCCAACGTCGCTACCGTTGGCCCAGCAAATATTCTTAGACGACGTCCCAAAGTGAATATCTATGCGGTTTTCAGAATCTCAAAGAGCTTGGAGTGTGTGCGTTGTGCATTCTCGAAATAGTTCCAGTAGTAAATTGTTTACGGTGTGAGATATTCTTTGGGATGTTTGCGGTGCACTGCCGCATGGTGCGTGAAATGGATGGTGCTTCGATATGGGATTCGAGCAGGAAGCGGTCGGCGAGCTGTATGCCATCGTATGGGGCAATCGTTCGAAAATGCAGAGGGAATTCATGCGCGGCGCCCATGGAGAGCAGTTCGTGCTTCGGGAGTTGTCCCTCAAGGGCACCCAGACGCCGTCGCAGTTGGCGACTGCGCTTCAAGCTAGCTCAGGCCGTATCTCCACCGTGCTGTCATCATTGGAAAAGAAGGGCTGGATTACGCGCGACATTGATTCTAATGATCGGCGCATCATCCGCGTGAGCCTTACTGATTCCGGGCGTGAGGAGTCTCATCGAATGATTGATGAGATGCGTTCCGCAATCTGCTGGATCTTCTCGCAGATGGGGGAGCGTCGCACGCGCGAATTCGTTGATTTGCTTTCGGAATTCACCACGTACATGTCGATTTGCCATCCCGGCCAGCCGCGTCCTACTCCTGAGCAAGTGCGGGGGGCGTTTGCCGAGCGGGATAAGCGCGTGGTGGAGCACATGGCGGCCAAACATGCTGAGGGCTGATCGGCAAGCATGATTGATGATGCTCGCAGCGAACATGCAGAATTGCGCGTAATATCTTACGGTGTAAGTAATCAAATGATGAAAACTATTAAGACATCGTGAATCAATAAGTATCGATAACTCAATCAATCCACAAATCAAATAGTTAATAACCCAATAACCAACCAACACAAGGGGAAACCAATGTTTCGCATCATGAAATACCTCTCCAAAGCGGAGATCGGTCAGATGCTTATCGCCTTAGTGTCCATCGTCGGGCAAATCTGGTTCGACCTCGAACTGCCCGATTATATGTCAGACATCACCACCCTGGTCGAGACGCCGGGCAGCGCAATGGCGGACATCTGGGTCGCCGGCGGCAAGATGCTGCTGGTCTCGCTCGGCTCGGTCTGCTGCGCCATCATCACCGGCTATATCGCGGCGCGCGTGGCCTCCAGCTTCGGCCAGCGCCTACGCTCGCTCGAATTTCGTAAGGTCGAATCCTTCGGCCCGGCCGAAATGAGCAAGTTCTCCACGGCCAGCCTCATCACCCGCTCCACCAACGACATCACGCAAATCCAGATGTTCATCACCATGGGTCTGCAGCTCATTGTCAAGTCGCCGATCATGGCCGTGTGGGCTGTCTGCAAGATTGCCGGCGAGGGCTTCGAATGGACGGTCGCCACGGCCATAGCGGTCGTGATTCTGCTGGTCGCTGTCGTAATCCTCATGGCGATGGTCATGCCGAAGTTCAAGGCCATGCAGAGGCTCACCGATAACATCAACCTCGTGGCCCGCGAGAATCTCACTGGTCTGCGGGTGGTGCGCGCCTACAACGCCGAGGACTACCAGGAGTCCAAATTCACCAAGGCCAACAAGGATCTGACCGATACGCAGCTGTTCACCAACCGCACCATGGCCATCATGATGCCGCTGATGAACACGGTGATGAACGGCCTTATGCTCGCCGTCTACTGGATTGGCGCCTACCTGATCGAGGCCGCCGAGCTTACCGACAAGCTCACCGTGTTCTCCAACATGGTGGTGTTCTCCAGCTACTCCGTGCAGGTGATTATGAGCTTCCTGCTGATGAGCATGGTATTCGTGCTTTGGCCGCGCGCCGACGTGTCCGCACAGCGCGTGATGGAAGTGCTCAACACCGAGCCGATTGTGAAAAACGGCACCAAGCGCGCGGCCGATATCGCAAAGACCGGGCAGACGGGCACTGTGGAATTCAAGAACGTGAGCTTCACCTACCCGGATTCGCGCGAGGCCATGCTGCAGGGCATCAACTTCAAAGCCGAGAAGGGCCAGACCGTGGCGTTCATCGGCTCTACCGGCTCGGGCAAGTCGTCGCTGATTAATCTCGTGCCGCGCTTCTACGACGTGTCCGCCGGGCAAGTGCTCGTCGACGGTGTGGACGTGCGCGACTATGACATGGTCGCCCTACGCGACAAGATCGGCTACGTGCCGCAGCGCTCCGTATTGTTCAAGGGCACCGTGGCCGGCAATATCAGCTATGGCGACAAGCCCGGCGAGAACGACGCGGTCGAACTCGCGGATACCTCTACTCCCGCCGGCCGTAAGCGTGAGGCGCTTCAGCTGGCCGCCGATGCCGCCAACGACGGCAAGTTGACAGACGAACAGATGAGCCGTGTCAAGGCCGCTGCCGACGTGGCCCAGGCCAGCGAATTCGTCAACCGCATGGACGGCGGATTCGATTCGCCGATCGCACAAGGCGGCTCGAATGTGTCCGGTGGCCAGAAGCAGCGTCTGTCCATCGCCCGCGCCGTCTACCGTCATCCGGAAATCCTGATTTTCGATGACTCGTTCTCTGCGCTCGACTTCAAAACCGACCGTGCGGTGCGAGACGCGCTCGCCGAGGAAGCCAAGGATTCCACCAAGCTCATCGTGGCCCAGCGCATCGGCACGATCATGAACGCCGATCGCATCGTGGTGCTTGACGAGGGCAAGGTTGTGGGACAAGGCACACACAAGGAGTTGCTCGAGAACTGCGAAGTGTACCGACAGATTGCCGAATCCCAGCTGAGTGAATCGGAACTGACTGCGTAACTTAGATGGCTCCCGCTGGCGGGAGCTGTCGAGCATAGCGAGACTGAAGGGTGGTCTCTGAAGCCTCCTCTCAGTCACTTCGTGACAGCTCCCCTTCAGAGGAGAGCCAAGAGACAAAGGACTTAAGAAACAATGCCAAGAGGACCTATGGGCCGCGGAGGTGCGGTCGAAAAACCACAGGATTTCGGCAAAGTCATGGGCAAACTCGTCCGCTTTTGCCACAAATACGTTCCTGCCATCATCATCGCGCTTGTGCTGGGCGCGGCTGGCACCATCTGCCAGATTATCGGCCCGGACAAGCTCAAGGACATGACCAATGAGATCACCAAAGGTCTGCCTGCGGTAGTGCATGGCAAGCCGGTGCTCAATTCCATCGACATGGGCGCGGTTGCTCGTATCGGCTGGCTGCTTGTGGTGCTGTATGTGGGCTACGCGTTGCTCAGCTACATTCAGAGCTGGATGATGGCCACCGTTACGCAGCGCACTGCGCAGGAGTTGCGTGAGTCGATCAGCAAGAAGATCAACAAGCTGCCGCTCAGTTACTTCGACAAAGTCAGCTACGGCGACGTGCTTTCTCGCGTCACCAACGATGTGGACGCTATCGGCCAGACGCTGGGCCAGTCGCTCGGATCGCTGATCACATCCGCGACGCTGTTCGTGGGCGCATTGGTCATGATGTTCTACAACAACTGGATCATGGCGCTGTGCGCAATCGGTTCAAGCATCATCGGCCTGATCATCATGATGGTCATTATGAAGGCCTCGCAAAAGTACTTCACCCGCCAGCAGGTCGCGTTGGGTGATGTGAACGGCCATGTGGAGGAGATGTACGCCGGTCACACCATCGTCAAGGCATACAACGGCGAGGCAGATTCTATTCGTCGGTTCGAGCGCTACAACGCGGATCTGTACGATTCCGGCTGGAAGTCGCAGTTCTTGTCTGGTCTGATGATGCCGCTGATGAACTTCGTCGGTAATTTCGGCTATGTGGTGGTGTGCGTGGTGGGTGCCGCGCTCGCCATGGACGGCCAGATCGAATTCGGCGTGATCGTGGCGTTCATGATGTATATCCGCCTGTTTACGCAGCCGCTCTCGCAGTTTGCGCAGGCGTTCCAGAACCTGCAGCGTTGCGCCGCCGCATCCGAACGCGTATTCGGATTCCTCGAAGAGTCGGAAATGGCTGACGAATCCGGCAAGCAGGCGCTGCTTGGCGCTCAAGGCCATGAGGTGCACGGCGATGTGGAATTCAGTCACGTGCGCTTTGAATATGAGGCCGGCAAGCCGATTATCAACGACTTCTCCGCTTCTGTCTCCTCCGGTCAGAAGGTTGCTATTGTGGGCCCGACCGGTGCCGGTAAGACCACTATGGTCAACCTGCTTATGCGCTTCTACGAGATTGCCGGTGGCTCGATCGCCATCGACGGCGTGGACACCAAGTCCGTGCCGCGCTGGAATGTGCACGACCAGTTCTCCATGGTGCTGCAGGATACCTGGATCTTTAATGACACTGTGCGCGAGAACATCGCCTACTCCAAGCCGGGCGTTACGGATGAGCAGATCATCAGCGCATGCAAAGCTGTGGGATTGCACCACTACATCATGTCGCTGCCGAACGGCTACGACACCGTGCTCGACGAGAATTCGTCGCTGTCCGCCGGCCAGAAGCAGCTGCTCACCATTGCCCGCGCAATGGTGCAGGACGCACCGATTCTGATCCTCGATGAGGCCACATCTTCGGTTGATACCCGTACTGAAGAGTTGATTCAGAAGGCCATGGACGCGTTGACCGTGGACCGTACCTCCTTCGTGATTGCGCACCGCCTCTCCACGATTCGCGACGCCGACATGATTCTCGTCATGAATCACGGCGATGTGATCGAACGCGGCACGCATGAGGAGTTGCTGGCTGCTGGTGGCTTCTACGCTGATTTGTACAACAGCCAGTTCGCTTTGTCGGACTGACGGCTGAACTATCGCATGAAAAAGCTGCCCGGAAAATCGGGAGACTGGGCAGCGGAGCGGTCGGCGGTGAGGATGGCGCATTCGAATGGAAAGTGTGCGCGCAGCTGGGCGGCCGGGGTGGTGAAGAGGGCGGTGGCAAGGCCATCAGCTTGGGCGGTAGCCAAAGATGGCGGCGTAGCGGCAACCCATGTGGCGGCTACGCTGTTAACCGGCACACCGTCGATGGCGTTGAGCAGATGGTGGAGTTGATGGCCGGCGGCATCGGTCCAGTGTCGGCGGCTGGGGGAGCTTGCGCAGAACGCGCCTTGGCTGATCTCTGCCACACCGACGGCGTTAGCCGGGTCGGAGGGATCTTCAAGGGCGATGGTGATTGGTTCGCTCGTGTGCACCAGCAAATCGCCGCCGGCGTCGATGACATATCGGAGGTCGCTCTGGGCCGCCCCCAGCCTTTCCGCAATCAGATCCACCAGATAGCCCTTGCCGCATGCGCCGAAGTCGAGTGCGACCGGGCCATGCGTAACCAACGTTGTGCCATGGTGCTCGATGGCGTGATCCCATGTGGCCCGCCCATGAATCGCACCTGTGTGTTCAGCGGCATTGGGTTCGTTCACAGATGAATATGATTTGTCATATCCCAGCCGAATCAGATCTTCGCCCACGCATGGGTCAATCGCCCCATTGGTAGCAGAAAACAAGTGGTCATACAGGTCAAATAGATTCAGCGTCCAGTCAGGAAAATCGAATGTGCCGCCGTGCGTGGCCACGCGCATCTGACCCACAATCGAGTCACCTTTAAATCGAGACAGTACGTTTTCGTAATCGGAAATGAGGTCTTCGATGTGCTGGTGCAGGTCACCGCCCAGCGCGCTCGCGGTATGCAACAGCAGGCCGGTTCCCAAGGCATTGGGGAATGCGGCGGTGTGCGGCAATTGCTCGGTTAGGCCTGTCATGCCTACTATCGTAGGGCGTGTGGCTGCGCGGCTGCAAGGCGCTGCGCTGTGCGGTGTATACTGAATCTTGACACTGTGTCAATGTTGATTCGGAGGGTATGAGAATGGACAATGCAACAGCGGTAAGTGCAACGAATGTGTCCGGTGGCTCGTTGCAATCGACTATCAAGGATTTGCCCATTGCCAAAGTGTGGGCCTTCGCGGTCGGCCAGTTCGGCTGGGCGCTGCTTTCCGGCATCATCTCCAACTGGCTCGTCTACTTCTACCAGCCCGATCAGGAGACCATCTCCCAAGGCCAGACCGTGTTCGTGCCGCAGGGTCTCGTGGTGCTTGGGCTAGTAACCGTGGTGGGAGGCATCACCGCATTCGCCCGATTCTTTGATGCTTTCGTGGACCCGGCCGTGGCCTCCCTGTCCGACCGCTGCGATTCCAAAGCCGGCCGCCGCATGCCCTTCCTGAAATTCGCGGCCCTGCCGCTCGCCGTGGTCACCGTACTCGTGTTCTGGAGTCCGATCAACGGCACCAGTTGGGTCAACGCGGCATTCCTGTTCGTCACTGTTATCGGCTACTACATTGCCCTCACGTTCTACTGCACTCCGTACAACGCGCTCATCGCCGAGCTCGGTCACGATTCCAAGCAGCAGTTGACCATCTCCACCGCCATCTCCTTCACCTGGGTGGCCGGCACCGCCATCGCCTATGTGGCGCCAGTGATTTGGGGCACATTCGTGCCGATGATGGGGCGCATCACCGCCATCCGCGTGACCTTTACCATCATGGCTGCCGTGGCGTTCGCCTGCATGCTTGTGCCGCCGCTGGCCATTCGCGAGAAGGACTACGTCAACTCGCAGCCCACCTCCGAATCGACCATTGAATCCCTGAAGCAGACCTTTTCCGACGGTGAATTCCGCAAGTTCGTATGCTCCGACGTGGTCTACTGGGTGGCCATCACCACGTTCCAGACCGGCCTGCCGTTCTTCGTGACCAGTCTGCTGAAACTGCCGGAAACCACCACGACCATCTACTTTGTACTCATGACCGGTGTCTCGGTGCTGTTCTATCTGCCGGTCAATATCCTGGCTAACCGTGTGGGCAAAAAGCGCTTGTTGCTTATCGCTTTTGTGATTTTCACCTGCGCGTTCGCCTTTGCCGGTGCACTCGGCTCCGGTGTACTCGCCTTCATGCCGGCCATGGCCCAGGGCCTGACGCTTTCAGTGGTGGGTGCGATTCCGATGGCTGCATTCGGCATCCTGCCACAGGCCATCGTGGCGAATATCGCCGATGCCAGTTCCAAGACCACGGGCCAAGATCGTCAGGGCATGTTCTACGCGGCTCGTACTTTTGCCATGAAAATGGGGCAGTCCGTGGCCATGTTGCTGTTCACCGGAGTGTCCACCATCGGCATGGCATCCGGCGCGGGCTACCGTATCGCCGCCGTGTGCGCGGCTGTGCTGTGTGGATTGGGCGGCATTGTGTTCGCGTTCTATAACGAGAAGAAGGTGCTGCACGTGCTGGGGGCATAGGCATAGTGCAGTTGCGGCTGGATTGGCTTGATTGATTCGACCAGCCAGCTGGCATACGTTTTTCAGACTATTTCGGCTCTTGTCTGGAAAATGTGCACTGCTGTGTGCTCAGTGTGCGTTCTTCCAGATTTTTGGGAAAATAGTCTGTCTGCCGACACCTTGCCCGAATTGCGTTTGACTGCACCCCGTATTATATTTGTGCGAGTTGCTTTGCGGAGCAAAGTAACATCCAAGGGGCTGTAGCTCAGTTGGTAGAGCGCTTCGTTCGCATCGAAGAGGTCGCGGTTTCGACTACCGTCAGCTCCACGAGACCCTCTGCATTCATTCCACCGCAGAGGGTCTTTTCATTTTGAAAGTAGACCTCAAAAATGCAAAGCGCAGAGAAAACTCGTTGGTGAAGGGTCATTCTGCACTTCGAGGGGCTGATTTGGTGTTTGCTGGAGGTCTACCTCCGTTTCAAGGGGCTGGTCGTTAAGCAGACATGTCTCCAAAACGGCGAAATATCATTGATAGCAGGCCGTTCCTACTCACGTTTTGACGTTTGGGGAGCCCCTCGAAACGGAAGTAGATCTCCGGAACATGTGAAATCAGCCCCTCGAAGTGCAGAATGCTCCTGATCCCACAGCAGATTGCTCTTTGGCTTGGGCAATACTGGGAGTATGACAAGCGCAGATGAGTTGAATGAACAGCGTGACGCTGAACAGAGCGTCGCACAAGTGTTTGAACGCAACGATGGGAATGATGGGATTGATGCCGGCGAACCTGCCGCTTCCCAAACTCGCGAGTCGGCTGTGACTATTCCTGCTGGCACTGTGGTACTCGCTGCGACCCCAATCGGCAACGTCGGCGACGCTTCTGCTCGTCTGGTGGCTTTTTTGGAACGTGCCGACATCGTAGCCGCAGAAGACACCCGCCGCCTGTTCGACCTGGCTCGCCGCCTCGGCGTCTATGTGAACGGCCGAGTCGTCGCCTACCATGACCACAACGAGCGAGACAAGGCCGACGGTTTGCTTGATCAGGTCGAAACCGGTGCGACCGTGCTCGTCGTTTCCGACGCCGGCATGCCCACCATCAACGATCCAGGCCTGGCCATTGTGCGCCGCGCCATTGAACGCGGCCTGCCCGTCACCTGCGCGCCTGGCCCCTCTGCCGTGCTTGACGCGCTTGCCCTTTCCGGCCTGCCCACCGATCGCTTCTGCTACGAGGGATTCCTGCCGCGCAAGCATGCCGAACGAGTGCAATATCTACGCACACTGTTGGGCGAACGCCGCACCATTGTGTTTTACGAGACGCCTCACCGCATCGCCGATTCGATGGATGATCTGCTTGACGCATTCGGCCCGAACCGTCCGATGGCGCTGTGTCGGGAGCTCACCAAGGATTATGAGCAAATCCGGCGAGGTCCAATCGGAGAGATTCGCCAGAGTGTGATTGACGATCCGCCGCGCGGCGAGATGGTACTGGTCATCGGCGGCGCTTCCAGTGAAGAGGCCGAGGCCGCCGCGCCCAGCACGTTGAGCGTGGAAGATATGGCCGTGCTGGCTATCGACCGTGCGTTGGAGGATGGCCTGCGTATCAAGGACGCCATCGCGCAGGTGGTGCAGGAGCATCCGTTGGCCGATGGTTCGCTGGCCAATCGCAAGCAAGTGTATGCGGCGGTGTTGGAGATTAAGGGGTAGAATCCGCGTATTTACATGATGCCGTTGGTTGGCGCTTGCGATTGACGTGGATAATTGATGGCATCTGTAATGATTGAGATTCCGCGGTAATTTGCCGGGGGGGGGGTGAGACTTGCGGCAGCATTATTCCTCCTCCATCGATTCCAGTAGGACCGCCAGCGCCCGCTTCACTCCTGGTCCGCCCGCCTGCGAGATGAATTCCAACAATGCCGCATCCGCCCGAGGATTGGCAATAAGCCAGCGCCTGAGTTCGGGCGCATGCTGGGCGATATGCCACAGCACTTCGATTGGCGTATCCGGCGAACAGGCTACGGATGGGGTCAATGCGATTGGCGGCGATGGTGGGGCATCATGATTGACAGCAGCGCTCGCGTGTGGGCTATGCGATTGAATATCAGAAGCGCGCGGTAGCCGCTGCGCTTGATGCAGACGGTCAAGTCGCCGGGAAGCGTGGCGGCCGGTTATGCGCATTGCCCTAAGGCCGGTTCGGGCTCCCGTTGCAATGATTCGAAAAATATCCGTGCGCGACCGGCATGCTTATGATGCCGGTGCTCTTTGATGATTTGCAGGCATTCGCTGGCACGGAAACTGTATGCGGTCATCAAGCGGCATACCAACGTATTGATGGCGGACGGGTCCGGCGCATCGTCCATGCCCATCACCAGATCACAGGCTGTACGCTGCGGTGTGGTGACAGGAAGATTGCCCAGTCGAATAATGTGCTCTGGCGACGTGACCCGCCTGAATACGCGGATGCGGCGGCCTGCGGAAGTCGAACGAAAATGCGAAGTGGAAATCACGTCAATGGTTCTGGGAAAATCCGGACCGCCAAGCCATATCCAGGCGGCAGTCAGCGCGCACGCCACGGTTCCGAACGGGGCGACCGTGGAGACAATCATCGCGCGGCCATATAGTGTGCTGGCGTGTTCGTTCCAGTAGCCAGCGGATTCGTCGAACTTTCGTATGGTGCCGAATGTTTCCAGCCGGCTTAAGCTGAGCGGTCCGGGCAGATCTTTGGTGAACAGCACGGGCGGCACTGATGGGCTGACGGTGCTGTGCCGAGCGGTGCCGGCGTTGGCTATGGTGCTCGTCATCGAGCGATTTGGTGCATTCATGTGCCCGACCATACGCATAGTTTGCGCTCGGGCGCTACCGGATAGGCGAAAACGGTGGATAAGTGGATAATTCCGACTGCCGCGCCGAGATTGTGTACAATGCCGTGGGCGGTTTGTTGAGGGGCTGCGCAATGGTTGGTAATCCACATGTTTAGGCATGCTCTTTGTGCTGTACATCGGCATTTCGATGGGCTTTCCGCGCGTTGCTTATGCGTGTGCCCGGCGTGTCCCCGCCGCGCCGGATAATCAAACATTATGAGTCATGTTTTGGTGAATGTTGCTTGGCCGTATGCTAACGGCCCTCGTCATATTGGTCATGTCGCAGGATTTGGTGTGCCCTCCGACGTTTACGCGCGTTACGAGCGCATGAAAGGCAATGATGTGCTCATGGTCTCCGGCACCGATGAGCACGGTACCCCGATTCTCGTTGAGGCGGAAAAGGAAGGTCTCACGGCCCAGGAGCTGGCCAACCGCTACAACCGTGTGATCGCCAAGGACCTGTGCGACCTCGGCCTGAGCTACGACCTGTTCACCCGCACCACCACCGGCAATCACGAGCACGTGGTGCAGGAGATGTTCAAGCAGTGCTTGGAGAACGGCTACATCTACAAGGGCACCCAGCAGGTGGCCATCAGCCCCTCCACCGGCCGTACCCTGCCCGACCGCTACATCGAGGGCGAGTGCCCGATCTGCCATGCCGAAGGCGCGCGCGGCGACCAGTGCGACGCCTGCGGCAACGAGCTCGACCCGGACGAGCTCATCAACCCGGTTTCCAAGATCAACGGCGAAACCCCGCGCTTTGAGCAGACCGAACACTACTTCCTCGACCTGCCGGCGCTCGCCGAAGCCAACAAGGCTTGGCTGGAGACCCGCAAGGGCTGGCGTACCAACGTCATCAATTTCTCGCTTGGCCTGTTCAAGGAAGTCAAGCCGCGCGCCATCACCCGCGACATCGACTGGGGCATTCCGGTGCCGGTCAAGGGTTGGATCGACAACCCGAACAAGAAGCTGTACGTGTGGTTCGACGCCGTGATCGGCTACCTGTCGGCCTCCATCGAATGGGCCCGCCGCCAGGGCGACCCGGAGAAGTGGCGCGAATGGTGGAACGACCCGAAGTGCCCGGCCTACTACTTCATGGGCAAGGACAACATCACCTTCCACTCCCAGATCTGGCCGTCCGAAATGCTCGCATACAACGGCAAGGGCTCCAAGGGCGGCGAAACCGGCCCGATGGGTCCGCTCAACCTGCCTGAGCAGGTGGTGGCCAGCGAGTTCATGACCATGGAAGGCAAGAAGTTCAGCTCCTCCCGCGGCATCGTGATCTACGTCAAGGACATCCTCGCCCGCTACCCCGTGGACGCCGTGCGCTACTACATTTCCGTGGCCGGCCCCGAATCCTCTGATTCCGACTTCACCTGGGCCGAGTTCGTGCGCCACAACAACGAGGAGCTCGCCTCCTCCTGGGGCAACCTGGTCAACCGCGTGGCCAACCTCATCAACAAGAACTTCGGCGAGATTCCGCCGCTGGACGAGGATTCGATGACCAACGAAGACCGTGGCCTTCTGGAAGAGACTTCCGCCGCGTTCGACGTGGTCGGCTCCTCCATCGAAACCCACCACCAGAAGCACGCCCTATCCGAGGCGATGCGCGTGGTCGGCGACATCAACAAGTACATTTCTGCCACCGAACCGTGGAAGATCAAGGACGACCAGGCCCGCCTCGGCACCGTGCTGCACGTGGCCGCCCAGGCCGTGTCCGACGCGAACCACCTGCTCGCGCCGTTCCTGCCGCACTCCGCACAGAAGGTGTGGGAGGCGCTCGGCGGCACCGGTACATTCTCGCCGCTGCCCGAGCTCAAGGAAGTCGAGGATCTCGACAAGCCCGGCTTCACGTACCCGATCATCACCGGCGACTACGAGCTCGGTGTGAACGTGCACCCGTGGAAGAGCGAGGCGATCGAGGTCGGTGCCGTGGTGCCCAAGCCCACGCCGATCTTCGCCAAGATCCCGACCGAGGCCGTGGAAGAGGAGCTGGCTCGCTTCGACAAGGCACTGGCTGCTCGCCGCGCCGCCGAGGCCGAGCGTCTGGCCGCCGAGAAGGCCAAGCTCGCCGCCGAGTGATTCGACGTCGTTAGTCCATAGCTGACGGGCCGCATTCCTTTCGCCGCATTGCGTGGCGATGGGGTGCGGCCCGTTTCATTATGTGCGATTAGGACCGGCACATTGTGCGTCCATGCTCTTGATGCGGGGTATCCCCTGTGCTCATAGTGTCATTCGGCTTTGGACACGAGAATGCCCAGAGCGTAAGACCCGACATAGTTGTGCCGGTTGTCGGGCAGCGTTACAAACCCGTCACAGTTTGCCAAGACTTTTCCCAGACAAGCACATCGAATCCCCAAGAATGAGACGGTTATATAGAACATGTCAACGGAATGAAGTTCATACCGGTGGCGAGGTTCTTCCGAACCCCATAACTGAACCCTTCTTCTCTCTTCTCTCTCACCCGGCGGTCCCCTCCGCCGGGTTTCTTTTTTTGACTGCTGGTTGCGTGATGAGACCCGAATTGTGGCGGAGTTTTCTTCTACCTATGGTGAGGAACTGTTGCGTTCATTGAACGAAGGGAAGACCATGTATACCGTCACATTTCCGGGCAACCTGACTCAAGCGGAATCGGCCTTGGTCAAGCGAGGCGCCATACAGATCGCCGCGTTGCTGGCCGCAAAAATCACTGGCCGCGGACTCATCATCAACGACGGTGACATCGAATACTCATGGGATTTCATCCTGGTCGACGCCAGCAGCGATGAACAGAACACCTTTGACGAGCGACTATTGCGGATGCTGTCCGACTACATCCACGCCGGATTTCCCGATGCCGTGGTCCGCTACACCAAGCACGAGGCGCCAAAGCTCAGTAAATAAACGTGAATGCCCCTCCTCTCTGAACAGAGAGAAGGGGCATTCGAATATATGCTCCCGCCAGCGGGAGCTAAGAGAAAACGTCAGCGGCAGCGGCGGGTCAGCGGCTGCCAGGGGTCGAGCTCGACCGGTTCGGTGGTGAGCAGGGCGCGGGTGGCATCATCGAGGTATTCCTTGCGGATGATGAGCTCGGTGACGTAGCGGTCGAACCAGGCGTCGGACATGACGTAGTAGCCGTCCTTGCCGGCGTCCTTGCCCCAGCTGTTCTCCACCTTCCAGCGGTTCGGCTTGCCGTCCTCGCCGAGGTTCACGCCGGTGAAGGTCATGGCGTGGTTGCTCGGGCTGTCGCCGTATTCGAGGCCGTGGGCCTTGTCGCCGGTGAACTCGGTGCCGAATAGCTGGTCGACGCGCACCACGGACTGGTCGAAGAAGCCGTCCTTGCGCAGCGCGAACTGCGTGCAGTCGCAGGCGAACCAGATCGGGTGACCTGCGGTGAGCTGGTCAAGCGCGGCCTTCTTGAACACGTCCAGCGGCACGTTGACGAACTCCATATCGCCCGCCTCGGCCACGTTCGCGCTGAAGCGGATGCGGTAGCGCTGGTTGAACGGGCGGTTCTTGAGTGGGGCGTTGGCCAGCGTCGCGAAATCGTTGACGTCCACCGGCACGTACTTCTTGTAGAACTCAAGCGGGGTGATGCCGATCTCGCGAATCTGCGGGCGCTCGTCCTTACCGGTTTTCGGCTTGTCGGACTTGTTCTTATCGCACTTGCAGGCCTTGGCGTCGGATTTGCCCTCGCATTTGCAGGAGTCGCCGCACTTGCAGGATTCGGTCTTGCCGTCTGCGTCGACCTCGGCCTTGCACTTGCAAGCCTCGCCCTTCTTATCCTCATCATCATCCTTGGTGCGCGCGAAGAAGTCGAACTTCTCCGGCGGCTCGCCAAGCGACACGGCGCAGATGCGGTACACGGTGCCCATGTACTCGTCCTTCAGCGTGCGCAGCTCGTCCTCGCCAGCGCCCGCAACCGAACGGCGGCGCAGCTCGGCCGCGAACTCGCGCAGCTTGGAGTTGAGGTACTGCTTGAAATCATCGGAATTACGGGAGTTCTCGGACTCCGGGTAGGCGCTCTTGGGCACCAGACCGTACTTGTTCACCAGCGCGGCGAACATCTGCCACCAGCCGCCGTCGTCGGACGGGCCCCAGTTGATGGCCTCGAACAGGCGCGAGTCGGTGGGCTCGTCGAGCGTGCGCAGCACATTCTCCAGATAGGTGTTCGACTTCTCCATCGCATCCCAGAAGAAGAGGTAGGTCTCGGAGAACTCGAAGTCCTCAAGGTTCCAGCGATGCATAAGCTCGTAGCGCAGCGTGTTCAGGGAGGCGAACATCCAGCAGCGGCCAGAACGCTCCTGATTGGTGATCGAACCCTGCTTGAGTTCGATGGAGAAGTCGCGCGGCAGCGCACGCACGCCGCGATAGTCGGTGGCCGCCTTGAGTACGCCGGCCGAAACCGCCGCGTCCGCCGCGATCAGGTTGGCGCGGTCCTTGTTGAAGTCTTCGGTGTACGTACGTAGAAGTTCGGGTTTGATGGCCCGTGCGCTGGCGTCTGTCGTCATGATGCCCCTGTCTGATGCTGATGATGCTGATGGATAATCCGTTGCCGGCGGCGGGGACTGTCACCATCCGGGCCGGCGGACTGCTGACACGAAAGTATAAGGCATGTCCAGCAAAGGCTCAGGAAATACAAAATTAACAAACGGATGTTTGCCCAATATACAGTAAGTGTTTTCGCGGTTTTCCGTACAGGAAAAAGTCGGAAAAGTCAATACCCATATTCCATATATTGAACTCAATTTGTGGTTTTGAGCGGGGGGGGTATCACTTTCCCAGTTATCTGGGAGGTGGTTGGGTGTTCAAGTACATCATCAAGCGCATTGTGAACTACGTGATCATGCTGTTCGTGGCAGTATCGATGACGTATTTCCTGGCCAGCGCATTCATGGATCCGCGTTCGAACTACATGTCGCGCAATCCGCATCCGCCGATCGCGTCGATTAACCGGTCGCTCGATCTGGCCAACATCAACGACCAGACGCCGGTCGTCATCCGCTATTTCCGCTGGCTCAAGGGCATCCTCACCCAGTGGAACTGGGGCCTGAGCCCGGACCAGTCGCCGGTGGCGCCGGCCATCGCCAGCCGTATCTCCGCCTCGCTGCAGCTCGTGACGCTTGCCACCGTGCTCTCCATCATCTTCGGCGTGAGCATCGGCGTGTACACGGCCATCCGCCAGTACAAGTGGCAGGATCGCGTGCTCAACTCCACCGCCACGTTCTTCCTGGTGGTTCCGGCCGCCGTCATGGGCCTGATGGTGGTGCTGCTGGCTATCAACTTCAACAACATCGTGGGTAGCCGCGTGTTCTACGTGACCGGTTTGCACTCCTATCAAGGCGATAATCCGGTGCTGTGGGTGCTGGACTACCTTCAGCACCTGATTCTGCCCACCATCGTGATGACGATTCCGGGCATGGTGGGTTACCACCTCACCCAGCGCACGTATCTGCTCGACACGATGAACGCCGACTATGTGCGCACGGCCCGCGCCAAGGGCCTGCCGCTCAACGTGGCCATCCGTCGCCACGCGCTGCGCACCTCCCTGATCCCGACCGCCGTGGACGTGGCCTTCTCCATCGCCGGTGTGTTCACCGGCGCGGTGATCACCGAAAACGTGTTCGCCATCAACGGCCTGGGCATGTACTTCACCCAGACCATCGCCAACAACGACATCAACGGTGCCGTGGCCGTGGCCGCGTTCGGTGGCGTGTGCACGCTGACCGGCGCGCTGCTGGCGGATATCTTCTCCGCCTGGCTTGACCCGCGCATCCGACTGAGCTGAGCCTCGCGCAAAGGACGATCAAACATGATGAACGACAACGAGAACATGGTCTCCGACGCCGCCGCCCAGGATATGGAACTCACCGATCCGCAGGGCAGCGAACCGCAGTCCGCCGACGCCAGGAACGCCCAGGAGGCTTCCAGCGCCGACGACTTCCACCGCACCGGCCGCATGCAGCTGTATGTGCGCCGATTCATGCGCCGCCCCTCGGCCGTGGTGGGTCTGGTGGTGCTGATTCTGCTGATTCTTTTGGCGATTTTCGGCTCGAAATTCTCCCAGTGGAGCTACGACGAGCCCGATTTCGCCGCCCTCGCCTCGCCGCCGTCCGCCCAGCACTGGCTGGGCACCACGGTCGGTGGCTCGGATATGTACGCGATGATCATCCGGGGCCTCGGCCGTTCGCTGACCATCGGTATCTTCAGCTCCATCGGCACCACGATCATCGCCGCCCTGGTGGGTACGGCCGTGGCGTTCTTCGAGGGCTGGTTCGAGAAGGTCGGCATGTGGATGCTGGATATGCTGCTCGTTGTGCCATCCTTCCTGCTCATCGCCCTGATCGTCGGCATGGCAACGGGCGGCAGCGACTGGCTGTGGCTGGCCATCGGCCTGACCGCGTTCGGCTGGATTGGCTATGCGCGTACGCTGCGTACCCTGACCCTGAGCTTGCGTGATCGCGAATACATCCGCGCGGCCAAGTTCATGGGTGTGCCGTCCTTCACCATCATCGTGCGTCATCTGGTGCCGAACCTGGGTTCGGTGCTGGTCATCAACACCGTGCTCGGCGTGATCGGCGCGGTCAACAGCGAAACCTCGCTGAGCTTCCTGGGCCTGGGCATCAAGGCGCCCGACACCTCGCTCGGTACGCTGCTCAACGCCGGCCAGTCCGTGGTGCAGACCTCCCCGTGGGTGCTGATCTTCCCGTCCGTGGTGCTGATCGTTCTGACCTTCTCCGTGCAGCTGATCGGCGACGGACTGCGTGACGCCATCGACCCGTACTCCCGCTCCGGCGGTAAGGCCGAGTGAGAAACGAGGCGAACATCATGAGCGACAACGAGAACACAACCACCAACGCCAACAACATAGGAGCGCACAACGTGGCATCCGAACCGGTGATTTCAGTACGCGACCTCACCGTCAGCTTCGCTTCCGAAGCCGGCACCGTGCACGCGGTGCGCGGCATGAACTTCGACCTGTACCCCGGCAAGACCCTCGGCATCGTGGGCGAGTCAGGCTCCGGCAAGTCCGTGACCTCCATGGCCATCATGGGCCTGCTGGACAAGAATGCCAGTGTCAAGGGCTCCATCACCTACCATGGCGAGGAGCTGCTCAACAAGTCCGATCTTGAGATGAGCGAGATTCGTGGCAAGGGCATCGCCATGGTCTTCCAGGATCCGCTCTCCGCGCTGACCCCGGTGTTCTCCATCGGCGACCAGATCAAGGAAGCGCTGGTCGCCCACAATCCGAAGATGACCGAACAGCAGATTCACGACCGCTCCATCGAGCTCATGAACCTGGTCGGCATCCCGGACCCGGAGGGCCGCCTCAAGTCCTTCCCGCACGAGTTCTCCGGCGGTATGCGCCAGCGTGTGATGATCGCCATGGCCATCGCCAACGACCCGGACGTGATCATCGCCGACGAGCCGACCACCGCACTGGACGTGACGATTCAGGCCCAGGTGCTCGAAGTGCTGCGTAAGGCCCAGCGTGAGACCGGTGCGGCCGTCATCTTCATCACCCACGATTTGGGCGTGATCGCCGGCGTGGCCGACGACATCGTCGTCATGTACGCCGGTCGCCCGGTCGAGAAGGCGGACGTTGACTCCATCTTCGACCACCCGGCCATGCCGTACACTATGGGCCTGCTGGGTGCCGTGCCGCGCTCCGACCGCGAACGCAACAGTCGTCTGGTGCCGATTCCGGGCTCTCCGATGAACCTGGTCAACATGCCCAAGGGCTGCCCGTTCGCGCCGCGCTGCCCGTTGGCCACCGACATCTGCCGCACCACCGAGCCACCCATGGAGCCGGTGCCGGGCCGCCCGGGCCAGTTCGTGGCCTGCCATCGCACCCAGGAGATCGTGAGCAAGGGCCTGACCTTCCACGACGTGTACACGGTGGCCGAGGCCGCCGAGTCGAAGTTTGCCGGCATCCCGCGCGACGAACGCAAGATGGTGCTCGACGTCAAACACATGCGCAAGACCTTCCCACTGACTTCAGGCGGATTCCTGCGCCGCAAAATCGGCGAGGTCAAGGCCGTGGACGACGTGACGCTGGACGTGCGCGAAGGCGAGACCGTGGCGCTCGTGGGCGAGTCCGGCTCGGGCAAGTCCACCACGCTCATGGAGATCATGGAGTTCAAGCAGCCGCAGGACGGCGAGATCGAGATGTTCGGCACCAAGCTCGAACACAAGATTTCGCGCGAGAAGCGCCGCGAGCTGCGTTCGTCCGTGCAGTACGTCTTCCAGGACCCGATGAGTTCGCTCGACCCGCGCCTGCCGATCTACGACATCCTGGCCGAGCCGATGAAGGTCCAGCACTACTCCAAGGAGCAGATTCGCGAACGCATCGGCGAACTCATGCGCTTGGTGGAGCTGAATCCCGACCAGGTGGACCGTTTCCCCACGCAGTTCTCCGGAGGTCAGCGCCAGCGTATCGCCATCGCGCGTGCGCTCTCGGTCAACCCGAAGCTCGTGCTGCTCGACGAACCGGTCTCCGCACTGGACGTGTCCATCCAGGCCGGCGTGATCAACCTGCTTGAGGACCTGCAGAACAAGCTGGGCGTGGCCTACCTGTTCGTGGCCCACAACCTGTCGGTGGTGCGCCACATCTCCAGCCGCGTGGCGGTGATGTACCTGGGCCGCATCGTGGAATCCGGCGACACCGAAGACGTGTTCGAGCACCCGCTGCACCCGTACACCCAGGCGCTCATCAGCGCCGTGCCGGTGCCGGACCCGAAGGCGGAACGCACCCGTCAGCGCATCGTGCTCGAAGGCGAGGTGCCCAGCCCCACCGAGACGTTCGAAGGCTGCCCGTTCATGGGCCGCTGCCCGCTCATGCCCAAGCTGAGCGCCGAACAACAGGCCCGCTGCCGCGGCGAACGCCCGGCGCTGCGCCCGTATGATACTTCCCGACCGAGCGGCCATCAGGTTGCATGCCATTTCGCATGACGGTCGGAACTCTATAGAGGAGGAAATAACAATGAACAAGACACGTAAGCTGACCGCGCTCGCCGCGGCCACTGCGGCGCTTGCCATGCTGCTCGCCGGCTGCGGCGGCGCGAACAACGGCAACGGTTCCAGCAACGCTTCGAGCGCCACCGAACCGCCGGCAGGCATCGATTCGTCGTACACCGGCGACCTGCCCATGCCGAAGGTCACCGAGCGTTACGACAACCACCAGAGCCGTGACAACGTCAAGGACGGCGGCACGCTGACCCTGTCCATCGTCGAAGTCGGCCCGAACTGGAACTACCTGTCTTCCGACGGCAACACCGGCTACATGTCCGAGCTGTGGAGCTGGTACCAGCCCAGCCTGCTCATGACCGACCAGGTCAATGGCTCCCCGATCAAGGTGAACCCGGACTTCCTGACCGATATGAAGCTCGTGAGCAAGGACCCGATGGTCGTGCAGTACGACATCAACCCGAAGGCCAAGTGGAACGACGGCTCCGACATCGACTGGACCGCCTTCAAGGCCACGTGGGAAGCCCAAAACGGCTCCAACCCGGACTACAACCCGCCGAGCACCGACGGCTTCGACCGTATCGCCAGCGTTGAGCAGGGCGACAACCCGAAGCAGGTCAAGGTGACCTACAAGACCCCGTACTACCCGTGGCAGGAAGTCTTCAGTGTTCTGGTGAACCCGAAGTCCGCCGACCCGAAGACCTTCACCTCCGGCTGGGTCAAGAACCCGCACAACGAGTGGGCTGCCGGTCCGTACAAGGTCGACTCCTTCTCCGATTCCCAGGTCACCTTCGTGCCGAACGAGAAGTGGTGGGGCGACAAGCCGAAGCTGGACAAGATCGTCTACAAGCAGATGGCCGACACCGCCTCCCTCAACGCCTTCCAGAACGGCGAGATCGACGCCGTGGAGGCCAACACCAAGGACGACATCAAGGCCATCCGTTCCGTCAAGGACGCCCAGCTGCGCATCGGCTACAGCACCAAGACCCGCGTGCTGGAGTACAACAGCAAGTCCAAGCCGCTTGACGACCTGCAGGTGCGTAAGGCCATCACTCAGGCCTTCGACGTGAACACCTACAACAACGTGCAGTTCCAGGGCCTGAACTGGAAGGCCGAGCAGCCGGGCTCCGAGCTGCTGCTGCCGTTCCAGAAGGGCTACGAGAACAACCTGCCCGCCGAGGCCAAGTACAACGTGGACAACGCCAAGAAAACCCTTGAGGCCGACGGCTACAAGATGGGCAAGGACGGCTACTACGCCAAGGGCGGCAAGACCCTTGAGATCTCCTTCACTTTCTTCGGTGACAACGCCACCCAGCAGGCCCTCGCCAACGCCTACCAGGCGATGATGAAGAAGGCCGGCATCAAGGTCAAGGTCGTGAACGTGACCGAGTCCAAGTTCTCCGACACCGTGTCTTCCGGCAACTACCAGGTGCTGCCGATGGCTTGGCAGGCTCCGAGCGCCATGACCTTCGTGGTGTCCGCCCCGCAGCTGTACACCTCCGACGGCCCGTCCAACTTCTCCTACGTGGGCAGCAAGAAGATCGACGAGCTCGTCAAGAAGGCTGGCAGCCTCTCCGACTATGACGAGCAGACCAAGGCTGTGAACGCCGCCGAGAAGGAAGCCTTCAAGCTGTACGGCACCATCCCGGTCTCCAACCCGGCTTCGTACCTCGGTGCGAAGAAGGGTCTGGCCAACTACGGCCCGTCCGGCTTCGCCGGCAACCTGCCGCAGGACATCGGCTGGCAGAAGTGATGATGTCTGATCGGATGTCTATTGACATCTGACTGATGTCTGACTGACATGGCCACCGCGCCGGGAACGGTCGGCCGCACGCATCGACTGCATGGCTTTCGATGCCGGACGCGGCCTGCGGCAGGTTCCCGGCGGGGTGTGACCGCGGCAGCATATGCCTTACACTCCTTATTTCTGCATATGATGCTGCGGTTGGGAAGCCTCCCGTTTGCGCGCTTATGCGCCGCGCGCGAACGGGAGGTTTTTGCATACTTGCCGCGATTCCATCCCGGCAACGATTTGTCCACCTTGCTGCCCGCGCGGCTGAAACCGTATCCACCTTCCTCTTCCCGGATTTGTGACGCTGACGGTTGCCGAGCGTCACAAATCCGGGAGATAGTCGCCCTTACTTGTTGTCAGAACTTGGTGAGCCCGGATTTGCGGATATGGTCCTCCCAGCCATCCGGCTTAGGCAGTGTGACCAGTTCCCTCATTGTCACTGCAGGGATCGCGGCCGCCACGATGCACAAGCCCAAAGCCACGGACGTGACTGAGTAACCCCAGTGTTGCATGGCGATGCCGGACAGAAATGTGATCACCGGGGCAGCAATCGTCTCAATCATGCCCATGCCGGCGAATACGCGGCCCATATGCTCCTTGTTGATGAGCAATGATTGGAATCCGTTGATTACCGCATTGCCGGCCGGTAGGGCCAGCAGCGAAATTGCCAGAAACGCCATACGCGCAAGAATCCACGGAGCCAGCGCTGCGCCGAGCGCGCCGATGCTCATCAGCACGTAGAACGATACGGCGACTATGCCGCCGCGCACATGCTGAACCAGCACGGAAGAGATGAGCGAGCCAACGATGACGCCCACAGACACAGAAACGTTCATGAAACTGGCTGACACCACATGTGATGGGTCGGAGCCGATCGAGAGCACCGTAATCAGCAGGAACGAGTTGAAGCACGCGAACGCCAGCGCGCTCGACAAAATCAGGCGACGTTCGAATCGCTCGCTAAGAAGCCAGCGGAATCCGGAAAACATCTCACGCCAATACTGTGACGCGGATGATGTCGTGGTCGTTGCCTGCTCGTCAGCGGCCTGAGTGATGTTGGCCGCATCGCCATTCTCATCGGCCTCATCGTCGGCAAGGGCGCGGCCCTCCGCATTGGTCCGCCCGCCACGATGCCAGTATTTTGTGATCCGCATCGCCGCCGCGGTTTCCAATAGATTCAGCAGCGCGCTGACTGCGAATGGCAGCCATAGACCGCCGCCGATCAATACGCCACCTACTGGTGCGCCGGCGAGTTCGAGGGCGGCATCGCGGCCATCATTGAGGCTTGACGCCTTGGGCAGCAATTGATCGGGAACGATGCCTCGTAGCATCGTGTTGCTCGTGGTTCCTAGGAGGCCTGAGCGTATGCCGAGGCATATCGCAAGTACCATCAGCACCGGGTATATGAGTAATCCCGCCCATCCTAGGGCCGCGCATATGCCGAACAGTGCGAAACCAATCAGGCCGAACGCAATCATAAGTTTTTTGCGGTCGTACTTATCTTGTACCACGCCACCTGGCAGCCGCAATACCGACGATATCATGGTCATGATTGAATCCAGCAGCGTCGCCTGTGCCGGTGAGCCCGTGACGGTCTGCGCGATGAGTGGCATTGCGAAACCTTGGATACTTGATGACAGCGACGTGCATGAATCCGCTACGAACCATTTGCCATAATCCGTGCCGCGCCATAGCGACTCGGTGGTGTTGCTATGTGAATTGTGACCGTTGGGCTGTGTTGAAGATTGGTTGTTGACTGTTCCGATGGAATCAGCCATTGTGATCATCTCCTCGTATTCATCGATGCTTGAGATATTCTATTATGCTCGTCTTCAAGCGCCGCACCGGACTCACCCCCGGCCAATACCGCGACGCCTTCCCCGCCTGCCTTTACAACACCGTGTGATTAGGGAAGGTCAGGGTACTAACCCTGGGAAAAGTGCAGTATTCTGCATTATTAACCCTAGGAAAAATGTAATTTTGGACAATCGCAACCCTAGGAAAAATGTAGAATACGCGAATTGCAACCCTAGGAAAAGTGTGTATTGCGGTATGATGGAGCGACAGGACAGTGATTTGTGATGTACGGTCCTATGCGATAGGGAGGGCGGCATGGCGGAGTTCAGGCGAGATATATATACCAGGTTGTCGGCATGGGCTGAAGCGACGGAGCACAAGCCGATAGTGCTGTGCGGCGCGAGACAGGTAGGCAAGACTCATGTGCTTAAGGTGCTAGGTCGGGACAAGTTCGAGTCATTTTCTTATGTCAACTTGTTCGATGGCGGTGCAAAGGCTGCGTTGACAGGTGTGGCTTCGGTGCACATGTTGCTTGATTCCATGGAGGCGTTTAATGGGGTTCGCGTTCGGCCCGGCAAGACGCTGCTGTGCATCGACGAGATACAGGAAATCCCTGATTTACTGACTCTGTTGAAAGCGCTCCATGAGGAAATGCCGGATCTCCATGTCGCTGTAGCGGGCTCCTATCTGGGCATGGCTCAGCACGAAGACCTGTCATTCCCGGTTGGCAGTGTCACCTCCATCGATATGTATCCGATGACGTTTGTGGAGTTCTTGGAAGCGGTCGGTGATGGAGTGATAGCCGAACGCATCCGGAACCAGCGTATTGAGACACTTGGGGGATTTGCGGAACGTTTAGAGCGAAGGGTTCGTCAGTACTGTTTTGTTGGCGGCATGCCCGAAGTCGTTGAGACATTTGTAGAAGATGGCTATCAGCATGCGCGTGCCGTGCAGAAAGAATTGTTATCCAATTACGACATGGATTTTTCCAAACATCCCAGAACCGGTGTGGATAGTGAGAAAATGCGTTTGGTGTTTTCCTCGATTCCGTCCCATCTGGCGCGTGAGAATCATAAATTTATTTTTGGCCACATCGCTCGTGGCGCTCGGGCGGCGCAATATGAATCCGCGATTCAGCAGATTGTCGATTCTGGTCTTGCGTTGCGGGTGTATCGCGTCGAAAAACCTGCGGCACCATTGCCGTCATACCGTGATGATTCCGCGTTCAAACTGTATCTCCATGATGTTGGGCTGCTGGCAGCGGCCCTGGATCTGACTCCCGCAAGCGTGGTCCTTGGTGATGGCGGGCTGACCGAATTCCGTGGTGCGTTAACGGAACAGTATGTTTGCCAGCAATTAGTGGCCGCCGGCATCACACCGATGTACTGGTCGAATGCGAACAGTACGGGAGAAGTTGATTTTGTCTTTGCAGGTAATGGCGCAATCATTCCGTTGGAGGCCAAAGCTGGTACCGAGCGTCATAAGCGTAGCTTGAAGTGGCTGTGCGACAAATACGGGATTTGCGGTTACCGTACGTCGATGCGGAATTACAAGGAGCAGGATTGGCTGACCAATGTCCCACTGTGGATAGTCGGGAGCTACTTCCGCCCGTGGTTGGCGAGTGATTATGAGCCGGATGGTGGAGCTGATTTAGGGCCGCTACCGAATACTGATGATAAAGGATGACTGAAGCCGCGAGATATGGTTCGGCCGGTTGCTGACTTGGGATATGGTCCGCAACCGGCCTGTAGTGGTGAAGCCTTAAGGCTTACAGCTTGAAGGCGGCCTCGACGGCGTCGTATTCGGCGGTGGTGGTGGGCAGGATTGCGCCGTGGCGCTTCTTGAGCTCGTCGAAGTCGATGTCGTCGGCCACGGCCCAATCCTCGGGCTCGCGGCTGGACAGGTCGGCCGAACGGAAGGACAGGTTAGCCCTTGGCCTCGGCGTACTGATCGCACATCAGACCGAAGCGCATCTTGCGGCCGTTGATGGTCTTGACATCGGCATCGTTGTAGCGGAACAATCCCGGTCCTTCCAGGTACATCCAGGAGTAACGGCCATTGCCGAGAATGTCGGTCAGCGACCCCACGTACGACCACTGCTGGTCGTCGTCGGTACGCAGCACCTCGTAGGCGGAGGCGTACGGATTGCGCGTGCGTTCGATGGTGATTTCGGCGTCCTTGGAAGCGCGGTACCACCAGCCGTCATCGTCTCGCAGCATGGTCGAATCGATGACGCTGTTCTTGCGGTCAATCCACTTGACCGGGTCGGAGAAGGTGCGGAAATCGGTGGTGGTGGCGCCGTCATGCGAACCCCAGCCGCCGCGGTGGTGAATAGAGAGGTCGGTGGCCACGATATGGAAGCCGCCCTTCGCGCCGCTTGACTATGATTCGGACGGCTCGTTGGTGCCCGTCCGCCCGCAAGTTGGTTCCTACGTACGCTCGCTGGCGTTCTGACCTGTGGGCTGTCGCTTCTCGGTTTGCGTGTGTTTGCTGTATAGCGTGTATTTCGTGCATGTCACGTATACCGTGCATACCCGTGCGTGTCACGCGATCCGTGTAGTGCCGTATTCCCTGTAGTGCCGTACGCTGATCACCATTCAGCGTGCGGCACTTTTGCATATCTCACGTGTTGCAGGAGATGCCGATTCCGTCGCACAATACGTAAAACGTGAATGAACCACTCACTATTCTTATGTTTTTTGTGACTTAGAGTGTGTTTTGCATATGTAAAAACGTGAATGCTAAGATGATATCAGTATGTGATTGTGTGATGACCTGCGTGTTTTCAGTCATTCTCCACAAAAGAGGAGGGGAATATGCTCAAGCGCCATGCATATGACCAGTTGCTGAATTGGAAGGACCGTAAAACCAAGCAGGGCTTGCTGGTCACGGGTGCCCGGCAGGTGGGCAAGACCACGCTGATTGAGCAGTTCGGTGCAGACCATTATGAGCATGTGGCTAAGGTGAATTTCATCGAAATGCCTCAGGCGGTCGAAACGGTAAGCAAGGCCAAGGACACCGAAGACCTGATACTGCGGTTATCGGTACTTTCCGGCACGGAAATTACGCCGGGCAAGACTCTGCTGTTTCTTGACGAGATACAAGCGTGTGAGGACATGCTCACGTGGACCAAATTCCTGTCTGGCGCCAAAGGATTGGATGTCATCGTTTCTGGCTCCCTGTTGGGCATTGATGTGTTCAATGTGCGTTCGATCCCGGTGGGCTTCCTGCAGACGATGCGTATGTATCCGCTCAATTTCTATGAGTTCTGCGCTGCATGCCGGCTGCCTCAGTCCGCTCTCGATACGCTGCGTGAATGTTATGTGGATCGACGGGAGGTTCCCGATTATCTACATGAACGGCTCACCGACCTGTGGTACAAGTATCTGCTGATTGGTGGCATGCCCGACGCAGTGCAGTCATTCGTGGATTCTGCCGATATTGTCAAGGTCCGCAATACTCAGCAGGCCATATTCGATACCTATGAATACGACATCACCAAATATGTCTCCGATTTGGTGGAACGTCGTCATATCAAGAGCATTTACGAGGCGATTCCAAGTCAGCTCAATGCGGAAAACAAACGATTCAAGTTCTCCAAGTTGGGCAAGAATATCAGGTTCGCTCATATGCAGACGGCGTTCGATTGGTTGGCGAACGCAGGTATCGCCTTGCCTACTTCGCGCGTGCAGGACCCTGAATACCCGCTGACGGAGCATGCCGACGAGAACACGTTTAAACTGTACATGAACGATGTCGGTTTGCTGACCTCCCGTTTGATGCGCAGTGTGGACTTAGAGATTGTGAATCACCGATCCAGTATGAATTACGGGTCGATTTTCGAGAATGCAGCGGCTCAGGAACTGTTTGCACAGGGATTGGAACTGCATTACTTTAACCAGAACCGTATTGGGGAAGTTGATTTTGTCGTGCAGCAAGGTCTGGATGATATTTCACTGGTTGAAATCAAATCAGGCAAGGACTATACGCGGCATCGGGCCATGAACAACCTACTGGATACCGACAATTATCGGTTTGCCCATGCCTACGTGTTCCATGATGGCAACGTGGAGACTGTTGGACGAACCGAATACCTGCCCATATACATGCTGGGTTGTTTGAGCGTGATATGACATGCGCCACTTTCCCGGGAACGTGTCGCTGATTGGGTCTGTTGCCCGGCCTAGCGGTTCGGTCCATTGACCCAGCCTGTTACTTCACCCTTACCGTCCGCAATGGAGTGAACCGACTAATCCATATCCGCAAAATCGACAAGCGTCACTGTACCGTCTTGCGCCGCGCGGGCGGCGACGTGCTCGTCGAAGCCTGATTTGGAGAACAGCATGTAATGGCTGGTTTCGGGGTGCAGCAGTCTGGCGCGATTGCGCAGCACTTCCAACTGCTGCAGACCGGATGGCACGCTGCGCCATTTGCATTCGCAGAATAGGAGAGTTTTCGGTTTTTCTCCTGAAGCCACGATGTCAATTTCCTCCTGACTGCGGGTGGTCGGATTGGCGCCCCACCAACGTCCGGCATCAAGCATGAGGAAAGGCAATGCCTCGGTACCGTTATGGGACCATATCCACTGAACGCAGATGTCTTCGAACACCTGCCCCATAAAGTCGGAGATAGTGCGCATAACACGGTCGGCGGCGAGATCGGCATGACCGGATTGAATGAGGGACATGTTGTTCGGCACATATCGGTACCAGAATCGGAAGAACGAGTCCTCGATACGGTAGATCGTCTTGCGAGGAGCGTCCTCGCCGAAAGGTGTCTCCTTGCGAACGATTCCCAGATCGATGAGATTGCGCAAATAGGTGGCGCATGAGGACGATTCCATATGGCACGCGGTGGCGATGGTGTTCGACCGAGATGCCCCGGAGGCAATGGCCTGGATTACGGCGTTGTACTCGGCCGGACTGCGCAGCTCCTGCTTCAGCAAGTTGTCTGGCTCCTCAAACAGATAGCAGCTTGGGTCGAGGATGTTCCAACGGATGTTGTCTCGGATGCTGATGCCGTCGTCCAGTTGCCGAAGATACTGCGGGATACCGTCGGTAAGTCCGTAAGCGATAGCGGCGTCCTCGTTGCTGTATCTTGGCAAGAACTTGCGGACATCGGCGTAGCCGAATGGCTCCACTTTGATTTGAGCGGTGCGTCTGCCGTATAGAGGGCTCTCATACCCAAGCACCTGGCGCTCCATGAACGACATGGAAGAGCCGCATAACACCATCATGAGCTGACTGTCATCCTTATGGCGGTCGATGGCATGCTGCAGGACCGAATTGATGGTCCGGTCTGCTTTAGCCAGATATGGGTACTCGTCGATGACGAAGGCGATGCGTTGCTTTGCGGCCAGCGCGAACACCGCTTCCAGTGCGGATTCAAAGCTGCGGTATACGGGCGTTGTCTCGAACGCCTCTGAGCCCTTTTCATACAGAGCAATGCTGCGGCTTAACGATTCGAGATTCTTGGAAGCGCTGGATTCGATTGCCGAAAAGAAAATCGTGGGGCGATCTTCGAGGAAGCGGTTGATGAGTGTGGTCTTGCCCACGCGGCGACGGCCGTAGACCACGACGCACTCGAACTGCTGTGAGCTCCAGCGGCGTTCCAGTGCCGAAAGCTCCTTATCTCGCCCGACGAACATGGCCCTTGTCTCCTTGCTTTGCTGTCTGCCCTGGCGCACACGCGCAAATTATAGAATCGTAATTTACTTAATTATGATTCTATAATTTGGTCGACTGGTATGCAACAGGTCTCGAGCGTGCATTGCCGCATGCGCAACGTTTCGCGACGCATTCCGGGGAATATTGCGCTTAGAGAGCCGCGTATCGTTGCGAATGCGGGGAACACGCAGGGTTGCGGGCTGTTGCGATTGGGCGCAGGCCGCCTAGACTAGTACGCGTTTACGAAAGTCGAACGTGCTTCGACCGGTGAAGGAGAGCTCCGGTCGTGCGACCAATCGCCAATGATTGTCGCAGTACGAAGCACGGCTGATCGTGAATCGTGGCGGCAGCGATTGCCGCGTGCGGCGCAGGAGCATGCCGCACCATACCACAAGCAAACAATCCCCAAGAAACGGTGATCTCCTCACATGTACGTCGATCCGGGAATCAATACCAGCGCAAGCAACCTCAAATGGGTGCTGCCATACTGCAAACCAGACCTGCCCCGCGTGGCAGGCGCGCTCCTACTGTTCATCGCCAATAACACGATGGCCCTGACCATTCCGATTCTGTCCGGCGTCATTGTGGACCGTGTCATCGTCGGCGGGCATACCGACGAACTGCCACGTCTGTGCGGACTGATGATCCTCATGACCATCATCCGCGTGGGCGCGCGATACGGCTACCAGATGTGGATGGAGCGTTTCGGCCAGAACTCGGTCTACCGCCTCGTCTCCGACGAATACGAGAAGCTGCACGAGCTCGACTTCACGTACTTCAACCACACACGCACCGGCGACATCATGAGCCGCCTGACCTCCGACACCGACGCGATCCGCCACTGCCTGAGTTGGGTGAGCTATCAGATCGCCGACTGCGTGGTCATGTTCATCGGTGCCCTGTGTGTGATGTTTGCCATCGACTGGCGACTTGCGCTCGCCCTGGCCTGCGTCACGCCGTTCATTTTTGTGCTCACGCGCGGCCTGTCCACGCACGCCCACCCGCTGTTCTTCGCCATCCGCAACTCGCTGGCCTCCCTCAACTCCATGGTCGAGGAGAACATCGAGGGCAACCGTGTGGTCAAGGCATTCGTGCGCGAACCGTACGAAACCGAAAAGTTCGACGAACACAACGACGACTACATGCAGCGCAACATGGCCCTGGCCTACAACTCGCGCAAGTACATGCCCTGGCTGGACGGCCTCGGCTTTTCGCTGCAGCTCATCACGCTCGGCCTCGGCGGCTTCCTGGTCATCAAGGGCTACATGACCCTTGGCAACTTAGTGAGCTTCAACTCCTTCCTGTGGATGATCGACGGCCCGGTGCGTGCCTCTGGCTGGCTCATCAACGACTGGCAGCGATTCAACGCCAGCTGTATCAAGATTCGCAAGCTGCTCACCGAACAGCCGCGCATCGTGGAGAAGCCCGACGCGGCCGAAGCCGTCAAGCAGGCGGTCACAATCGTCGAGCAGGTCAAGCGCGATGATGAGGCTACCGGTGCTACCGGAGCGCCCGGGACTTCCGGAACATCCGGTGCCCAGCAGTCCGCCGAACGCAAGTCCTGTCCGCTGCGCATCAAAGGCGACATCCGCTTTGCCCACGTCAGTTTCGCCTTCCCGGACGACCCGGAAACCCCGATCCTCAAAGACCTCGACTTCACCGTGCCTGCCGGCTCCAAACTCGGCATCCTCGGCGAGACCGGTGCCGGCAAGTCCACGCTCGTCAGCCTCATCTCCCGCTTCTACGACCCAACCGTGGGCCATGTGCTCATCGACGGCATCGACGCACGCGACTGGCCGCTGGCCACCTTGCGCTCGCAGGTGTGCATCGTGGCGCAGGACACCTTCCTGTTCTCCGACACCATCGGTGGCAATATCGGCTTTGGTGCCAGCGATGATAGCGACGACCGATATATCCAGAAAATGGCCCAGATTGCCGGCGCGGACAATTTCATCAGGTCGATGCCGCAGGGTTATGACACCGTCGTGGGCGAACGCGGCGTGGGCCTGTCCGGCGGGCAGAAACAGCGCCTGTCGCTGGCCCGCGCACTCGCGGATGATCCGTCGATCCTGATTATGGATGATACGACCTCGGCCGTCGATATGGAGACCGAGGCGGAAATCCAGAAGCACCTCAAGGAGATGGACGGCGGCAAGACCATCGTCACCATCGCCCACCGCATCTCGTCGGTCAAGGATTCCGACCTGATTCTGGTGCTCGAACACGGACGCATCGTCGAACGCGGCACCCACGCCGAACTCGTGGCCGCACACGGCCGCTACTGGGGCATCTACCACAAGCAGCTCGGACTCCAGTCCGGCGCCGCACAGGGGTTTTAACCGTCGTTCAACCTCCCTCTGACGAGGGCTGAGCCGTGAAGAAAACAGCCCTGTGGGCTGTTTTTAGGCGAGGGCGAACCGATAGGTGAGCAATAAATAAAGGAAGCGATGACGGAGGGAGAGATTTTGGCGACATATCTCTCCCCCAGGCAGCTTCGCTGACAGCCCCCTCGCCGGAGGGGGCTTGAGAAGAGGACTTATGGCACAACGCAATACATTCCGCGAGGACGAGGAGCTGGAGGAGTCCATCAACCTCCACGACATCGTTCGCGTCGGCAAATATCTCAAACCGTACATTTCGCGCATTGTGCGCATCCTGGCGGTCGTGGTCTCGATGAGCTGCATCGTGGTCAGCGTCCCGTACCTGACCAAGATTATGATTGACGACGCGATTCCGAACAAGGATCTCGGCAAACTGGCCATGCTGGCCGGCGGGCTGTTCTGCCTGATCGTGATCTACGAACTCGCGCTGCGCTACCGCACGGTGGCCATTACTCGCGTGGGCCAGCTCATGCTCAAGGACATGCGCCGCGATCTGTTCACACACATCCAGACCCTGCCGTTCAGCTACTTTGACTCGCGCCCGCACGGCAAGATCCTGATCCGCGTGGTCAACTATGTGAACACCCTTTCGGACACGCTCTCCTCGGGTCTGATCAACGTGTTCTCCGACATCTTCACATTCTTCGTGACGCTGATCGTCATGTTCGCCATCGACTGGCAGCTGGCATTGTGGAGCCTCGTACTGTTCCCGGTGCTCATCATCTGGGTGCGTGTGCTGCAGTACTTCCAGCGCAAGGCTTATCAGGTGCTGTCCAACAAGCAGAGCAATCTGAACGCCTTCATCCACGAGTCAATCGCCGGCGTGAAGACCACGCAGACCTTCGCCCGCGAGAAGGAGCAGTTCGACACCTTCCAGCAGCAGCAAGACGACGTACGTACCGCCTGGATGGCCGCCAAGCACATTGAATTCCTGATGTGGCCGGGCGTGCAGACCATCTCCGTGATGACCATCGCGTTCATCTACTTCGTGGGCATCACCGGCTTCGGCGGCGTGAGCGTGACCACCGGTATGCTTATCGCGTTCGTGGGCTACGCGAACAACTTCTGGAACCCGGTGATCAACATCGGCAACTTCTACAACCAGCTGGTCACCTGCTCCGCCTACCTCGAACGCATCTTCGAGACGCTGGACGTCAAGCCCGAGATCGCGAACAAGCCGGGTGCCACCGAGCTGCCCGCCATTCAAGGCAAGGTCGATTTCAACGACGTCGTGTTCCGGTACGAGGACGACGGCCGTAACATCCTGAACTTGGTCGACTTCCACGTCACCCCGGGCAAGACCATCGCCTTGGTCGGCCCGACCGGCGCCGGCAAGACCACCATCGTGAGCCTGCTGTCCCGGTTCTACGACGTGTCGGAAGGTTCGGTGACCATTGATGGCCACGACGTGCGCGACGTGACGCTTGAATCGTTGCGCCGGCAGATGGGCGTGATGCTGCAGGACACGTTCATCTTCTCCGGCAACGTACGTGACAACATCCGCTACGGCAAGCTCGACGCCGCCGACGAGGAGATCGAGGCGGCGGCGAAGGCCGTGCATGCGCACGAGTTCATCATGGAGCTGCCTGATGGCTACGACACCACGGTGGAGGAGCGCGGCTCGACCCTGTCCGCCGGGCAACGCCAGCTCATCGCGTTCGCGCGTGTGCTGCTCGCCGACCCGCGCATCCTGATTCTGGACGAGGCGACCTCGAACATCGACACCCGCACCGAGGAGGCGTTGCAGGCCGGCTTGCGGCATCTGCTCAAGGGTCGCACGAGCTTCATCATCGCCCACCGGCTGTCCACCATCGAGAACGCGGACCAGATCTTCTACATCGACCACGGCCAGATCGTGGAGCACGGCACGCACGCCGAACTGCTGGAGGCCAAGGGCGCGTACTACCGCCTCTACGAGTCCCAATACGCGATGATTCGCGTGGCCACCGGGGCTACTGAGTAGCTCGGCCACCCGTAGCTGCCCCATATCCCAAATCTCCCGAATTTGTACTGCTGGCCGTTACTGAGTAGTACGAATTCGGGAGATGGGGATGTTCCCGAATTTGTGACGTTTAGCGATCGTCAGTGGTACATATTCGGGAGGTGTGGGGCTGCTTCCTGAATATGTGACGCTATGACGTCGTCAGTGGTACATATTCGGGAAGGGCATCGAGGTGGTGATGGGCGCGGTAGGGTGTCTGCCTACACTGGGGAGCTATGAGCAAGCACCACCATCGCGACCGTAGCTGGGCACCGGCACCTGAACCGCTGCCGCAAGACGCCCAGACCATCGACAACCACACCCACGTGGCCTCCGTCATACCGTTTGCGCGGGCCATGAGCCACGAGGCACAGGAAAAAGGGCAGCCCGAAGTCCCGGTGTACGACGTCGACCAGTTGCTTGCACAGGCGCAAGCCGTCGGTATTGGGGGTATTATCGACTGCGGTTGCGAGCTGCCGCACCTGATGACCGCCGTCCAGATGGCCCTCGATCATCCAGGTAATGTGCACGCGGCGCTCGCAATACATCCCAACGAATCCGTGCTCCACGGTCATCGCGGTGTGCCGGGGCCGGATGGGCTGCCGCTCAAATACAAGCCGTACCACGACACCAGCTTTGAGGACGCTCTCGCTGAAGTGCATCGTCTTGCCACCACGTACCCCGAACAGGTGGTGGCCATCGGGGAGACCGGCATGGACCTGTTCCGTACCGGCGAGGGGGCTAAGGAGCTGCAACGTGAGGCTTTCCGCGCGCATATCGCTTTGGCCAAGGAACTGAACCTGCCCATGCAGATTCATGACCGTGACTCTCATCGCGAAGTCATCGAGACTCTGCTGGCCGACGGCGCTCCCGAGCGTACCGTGTTCCACTCCTACTCCGGCGACCGCGAGATGGGTGAGATTGCGCGCGAGCATGGATGGTACCTGAGCTTCTCCGGCACAGTGAGCTATAAGGGCAACGATGGCATCCGCGAATCGCTGCGCATTGTGGGGCTGGACCACGCGATGGTGGAAACCGATGCGCCGTACCTCACGCCTATGCCGTACCGTGGCCGCACCAATGCACCCTACATGATTCCTTACACACTGCGTGCCATGGCCGATACGCTTGACCTGCCCATTGCCGATGTGGCCCGCGGCACCCGCAACACCACCCGTGTGGTCTACGGGGTGTGAGCGAGCTCGCTGCCATTATTCCTTGGGATGCGTCGCACAGGCCGCAGAAGTGGGCAATGACGTGTTGATTTGCCCCTTTTGTGGCGCTGTGTTGACTTGGAATTGAGCAGAATTTGTAAGAATCGCCAACGAGGTCTACGATATATTGCTTGACATAAGCGAGGGGGAGGATCTCCACCTCAATGGAGGACTGAACGTATGGCTGAGTCAGATAAACAGGCTGAACGCGCCCAAAAAGCGGCAAAGCCCCAAAAGGCCCAGAAAACTAATGCCAAGGCTGGTGCCAATAAGGCAAAGGCTAAGCAGGAAGAAGAAGCCCTGCTGAGGGCCGACACCTTCACTAACGCTCCCAAGGTTTCCCGCCGCACCCTCACCAAGGAGGAGCGCGAGGCCATCGCCAAACAGCGCGAGGCCGAGACGCGAGAAGCCGAGAAAATCGCCAGCGCCTCTTCCAAAGGCCGTCTTGGCCGTTGGTGGGCTCGCCTGCAATCCGGACCGGATAAGGTCACGTGGGGCATGGCGATTGTGGCCCTTGGCGTGGTCTATGGCGACATCGGTACCTCGCCTCTGTACACCGCGCAGACCTTCCTTGCCGGGCAAGGCGGCCTCGGCAACGTGGATCGCGAGGCCGTGCTCGGTATGCTCTCGCTGGTCTTCTGGTCGATTACGCTGATTACCACCGTCAAATATGTGCTGATTGCCATGCGCATCGACAACAACGGCGAAGGCGGCATCTTTGCACTCTACTCGTTGATCCGCAAATACGGAGCCTGGCTCGCCATTCCCGCCATGCTCGGCGGCGCGGCCTTCCTGGCCGATTCCGTGCTCACACCGGCCGTGTCCATCAGCTCCGCAGTCGAAGGTCTGCAGACTTTGCCGCCGCTCGAGCAGCTGTTTGACGAGAATCCGAGCCTGACCCTCATGATCACCGTGGTGATCATCGTGATTCTGTTCTCCGTGCAGTCTCGTGGCACCGAAAGCATCGGCAAGGTCTTCGGCTCGATGGTGCTGGTCTGGTTCAGCTTCCTCGCCGTTGTGGGCGTGGTGAATCTCAACAACGACTGGTCGGTGTTCGCCGCCCTTAACCCGGTGTACGGCGTCAAATTCCTGTTCAGCCCGCATAACGCGGCCGGTATCGCACTGATGGGCACGGTGTTCCTCTCCACCACCGGTGCCGAGGCGCTCTACTCCGACATGGGCCATGTGGGCCGTGGCAACATCTACTTCACCTGGCCATTCATCAAGATTGCGCTGGTGCTCAACTACTTCGGCCAAGGCGCGTGGATGCTGAACAACGCCCGCAACCCGCAGTTCAACACTATGAAGTCGCTGAACCCGTTCTTCCAGATGATGACGCCGAACGTGCGCTATCTGGCGGTGATTCTCTCCGTCACGGCCGGCGTGATTGCCTCCCAGGCCCTGATCACCGGCGCATTCACCATGGTTTCCGAGGCCACCCGCCTCAACTGGATGCCGCATCTGCAGGTGCGTTACCCGGCCCGTACACGCGGCCAGCTGTACATTCCGGTGGTCAACGGCGTGCTGTGCGTCTCCACTCTGGCCGTGCTTGCCATCTTCAAGGATTCGGAGCACATCTCCGCCGCATATGGCTTGGCGCTGACCATCACCATGATCACCACCACCGTGCTGCTCGGCGTGTATCTCTGGTATGACCGCAAGCGCGTGGGCGCCGTCGTGTTCACCGTGCTGTTCCTGGCCATCCAGATCATGTTCTTCATCGCCTCCATGGCCAAGTTCCTGCATGGTGGTTGGTTCACCTGCCTGCTCACCATCGCGATTCTGTTTGTCATGTACACGTGGAACGAAGGCACCAAGCTGGAGCGTGCGCAGCGTCGCCACATGCGGCCCAAGGACTTCCTGCCCGCACTCGACAAGCTGCACGGAGACTTCCGCATCCCCTACTTTGCGGACAACATCGTCTACCTGACTTCCGATTCGGAGACCAAGCGACTCGATACGGATATCTTCTTCTCCATCTTCGCCGACCACCCCAAGCGCGCCCGCGCATGGTGGGCAGTGAGTGTGGAGACCACCGATGAGCCGTTCACCCGCGAATACTCGGTGGAGAATTTCGGCACCAACTACATCTTCCGTGTGCGGTTCCGCCTGGGGTTCAAGGTCTCGCAGTCCATTCCGGCGTATATTCACCAGATCATGCATGACCTGTCCAAGACCGGAGAACTGCCCAAGCAGAAGTCGATCTACCCCAAGGTGGACGCCGACCCGGATATTGGCACAGTTCGTTACGTGCTGGTGCACAAGGCGCTGATGCCGGAGTCCAAGGTCTCCGCTCGCGGTGCGCTCTCGCTGCAAGCCAAGTACGCGATTCGCCATGTGGCCGGTTCTCCGGTCAAGTGGTTCGGCTTGGCGCCCTACAACCCGTTGATTGAAGTGCAGCCGCTATTCGTCTCCACCCGCCGCCCACCGCGTCTGAAGCGCACGGATGGGACCAAGACGGTTCCTGCGCCAACCCCGACTCGAAGCGTGGCCGATCCTGCGGCTGTTCCCGATCCCATGGATACCACCGCCGGCCTGAGCCGCTTGGTCCAAGAACTCGATGCCGCGATGTCGGCAGAGGAGAAAAAGTAGGTATCTCGGTTGAAGGGGGTACTTGAACCCTCTTGGAATACCATCTGCTTTCAGAGGGGTGCCTAAGTGTTGAGAACCCAAGTATGAATGGTGTTATTCTGCCGTTTGTACTTGGGCTTTTCCATATCGGGTACCCCTGCTGAAAGCAGTTAGCATTCTGCAGAAGTCGCAATGTACTCCTTTCAACTGAGTTACCGCCGTGTATAGCCTGACGCGCTCTATAAAGAATGCCTATAACGGTGGCCGCACGTCGAAATATGGCTCGGGTAAGTTATCTGACTATGTGCAGATTATTGGGATACGCGACGGCAGGGTTCAACCTGAGCCTTAACGCCGTGTTGGGTCAGGGCAATGTCGAGGATTTCCGCGAATTGTCCGAGATCCACAACGATGGCTGGGGTGTGGCCCAGCTCGCTGATCCCACATCGGCGCCATACATGCGCGACGGCGGCGCACCCACTCCGGAAACCGGCACGAAAATCTACAAGTCCACCATCGCCGCACGCGCCGATAGCACGTTTGAAGCTTTAGCTAGCGAGCCGGCTCGCGGCGCCATTTGGCATCTGCGCCTGGCCAGCTCCAATCTGCCGCTCATTATGGAGAACCAGCACCCGTTCTATGCCAACGGTTTGAGCTTTATCCACAATGGCGATATTTCCGATGCCAGCGGCCGCAACATTGTGACCAATCGTTCCTACCCCGTGGATCACAGCGTGTTTCTGTCCACCGGCGGACGCTCCGACTCCGCCATCTTCTTCGCGGTGATTCTGGAATACGTCGGCTTCGGCTTTCCTCTTGATGAGGCCGTGGCCCAGGCTGTGCGCGAGCTTCGCCAGGCCTACCCGAAATCCAGCTACAACTGCATGATTCAATCCGAGGATCAGCTGATTGCTTTGTGCGCTGCCGGCCGTGAGAAGACCAGCCCACGCATTGTGGAGATCTACGACGAGTATGGCCGCGGCGAGCAGGCCGCCGATTACCGTGTGATGCGCTACCGCGCGCTGAATGACGAGAATGGCGATCCGGCCGGTGTGGTGGTGTCTTCCTCCGGCTATGAGCAGGAAGGCTGGGACGTGCTGGAGAATGATCAGATGATCATCGCGTCCAACCGCAACGGTACCTACCGTTTGCGTTCCATTTGAACCGTTCCTCGACCGTTCCTCGGCTCCCGCTGACGGGAGCTGGCTCGCGAAGCGAGACTGAGGGTGGTCTGATTGGTGGAAACGCCCCCCCAGTCAGCTTCGCTGACAGCCCCCGCCAGCGGGAGCTCAGATCACTCGCATCCCGTACTTCTCAGCCAACACCGGAATATCCGGTACGCCATATTTGGCCACCAGATCCAGCCAATGCCGCTTATTATCCTCGCCAAATCGTTCGGCTCGAGCCGTATACGCCTCCACCTGCAGGAACTTCGGCGGCACCGACTTGCTGTGGAACTTGTCGGCGTACATCACCACCTCCTGCTCAAGATTCATCGGCACATAGTCAGCCGGGGGCAGAGGAAGCTCTTGCCGTATGATGTCCTCACGCGTGAGACCCACGCCAGTGTGATTACGGCAGAACTGGGCGATGTACTCGTCCACACCCTCATCGAGCAAATACTCGTAACCCTTAAGGCCGTGCAGAATATACCGCTTCTTGCTGAACTTGAGCGGCTCGCCGTCCGAACCGTCATGCTTGAACACGCGATATGTGCCGATGTCGTGCAGCAGCCCGCCGATGAGCACCAGATGCTCGTCCAGTAGGCGTGGCGGCACCTGGCCGCCCGTGACGCCCGCAGTGGGTGGCATGGGCGTAGCCGACACAGCAGCATCTACCGTATTCTCTGTGCGACGATTGCTTCCCCACTCGGGTGCATCTTTCGGCAGCGTGCAACGACGCGTGAACAGTGCATTCTGCCGTCGCACAATCTGGCACCCGATGGTTGCCACAATCACGCAATGCGTGTGAACCAGCTCATAGGCCGCCTCGGACGGCGCAATCTTGCGATGCAGCTCGTCAATCTGCTCAAGTGTGGGAATATATCCGGTCATGATCGTCAAGTTTCGTTTCGTAAGGTCAGGATTATCCCTAGATTAGCTCGGGAATAAGCCACGTTGATGTCAGCGGGAACAGATTTGGGCCTTGTTTGACGTCTACTTGCGTTTCGAGGGGCTGATTCGATCTTCTCCGGAGATCTACTTGCGTTTCGAGGGGCTGGTGTCTAGGTAGGCAACGTCCGACAATGGCGAAATGGCGTTGCGCCAAGCCGTTTCTACATGCGTTTGACTGAATGACCAGCCCCTCGAAACGGAAGTAGACTTCCCGAGATGCGCGAATCAGCCCCTTGAAGTCGAGAAGGCCCCTGCGATTCGATATTGCCGAATCGCAGGGGCCTTCTCGATGACTTGAAATCAGATCTCGAACATCTGGTCTGCGGCTTCGGCGATCTCGCGCGAGGCGGTGAGCACGATGATGCAGTGCTTCGGGTCGCCGCTATGCGCCAGCTTGGCAAGGGCGGCGAACACGGTCACTGTGTCGTCCACGTTCAAGCCGCGGGTCGGTTCGTCGAGAATCAGTACTTCCGCTTCCGTGCTGATGGCGCGGGCAATGGCCACCAAGCGCTGCTGCACCACGGGTAGCTTGCTCACGGCAACGCCGCTGGTCGCCTCCGAGAAGCCGACCTTGGCCAGCAGTTCACGAGCGATCACCGGCTTGGGCTTCAGGAAGTTACGGTTGGAGGCATTCATGGCATAGAGCACGTTCTGCTCGGCGTCCAGATCGGGCTGCACGGCGTGCAGCTGCGGTACGATGCCCAGACGGTGGCCACGCAGATCCACAGGCTCCAGTTCGGCGATGTTGGCGCTCTTATTCATCACCGTGCCGGACTTCGGCTGTACAAGGCCGCTCATCACGCCCATAAGCGCGCGGCGCTTGGTGTCTGCGGTCAGTCCCGAGTCAGGGTCGTCGGTGATGAGCAGTGCGTAGGCGTGACCCGCGTAGCAGGCGAATTCCACGCTGTCGAGTACGTTGATTTTGCCTTTGGCGCCGGGAACGGTGACTTTGTTTAGCGCAAAGGTCGGGTAGGTCTTGAGCAGGATGTCATCCGCGCCGCCGCCCACGAGCACGCGGTCGATGCGCGAGGCGAGCGTCATGGTCGGTTCGGCGGTCTTGGACGCCGGCGCTGCGTGCTCGACCAATTCGTCTTTGCCGCCAGATTTAGCCAGGTTCAGCGTCTCGTTGACGCGGTCCGCATTGCGCTTGGTCGCTGCGGCGGAAGTGTCTGCGGAAGCCAGAGCGTCTGCTTCTGCCTCGCTGAGTTCTGCGCCCGCGCTGTCCTCGGCGGTGGCGTCTGAGGCCTCAGTGACATCCGCGGCGCTTTCGGCGCTGGCCATGATGCTGTAGATATCACCGGAGGCATTGTCGTCGGCGTCATCCGCACCCTCGAGGTCGAGGCCATCCGCATCGTCAAAGATGACGCTGAACTGGATGGAATCGGCCGGAGCGGGCTTGATGGCATCCTTGGATGCCATGGCCGATTCGGCCGTGTTCTTCAGGGCTTCGTCCTTGCCGAGTTCCTGTTCGTTCTTCTCGCTCATGCCTTCGCCTCCGCATCGTCGCTGGTCGTAGTCGTGGTAGGGGTCACAGCCTTGCCGAGTTCGGCAACCTCGTCGTCAGCCTCTTCAATGGTCTCGGTTTCGCTGACTGTGCCCCAGTCGCCATCAGCGGCAAAGAGCTTGGCTGCGCTGAAGAACGCAAGTCGCAAGGCCGCCAGAATAGCCAGCGCTAAAATGGCGCCGAGCCCGCCCCAGACCATTTGCCAAATCAGGCTGGAGGTGACTGCGGTAACGTGGCCGGAGGTCAATGCCGCGCCGATGGGCTTTGCCGCAAAGGCGCCACCGACCAGGCCGATCACATAGAACGGCAGGGTGGCGAAGAACACCTCAAGCATGAATTGCCAGCCAAGGCGGCCGCGAGTTACGCCGGAAACCAGCGCCATGCCGATTTCATCATTGCGCTTCGGCGTCCACACGGCCAGCAGCACTAGGGCAAGCAACAGCACGCCACCCACGGTGAGCAGCACGATCACGCCGGTCTTGGCACGAGCAGCCAAGGTATCCAACGGCTCAAGCGACTTGGTGTAAGCCTCGAGCGAGGGGGAAGAGATGGTGTAGCCCTTGGCCGGCAGCTTGGCTTTCTTCAGCGTTTTCAGCAGAGAATCATATGTAGCAGAATTCGTGACGTTGAACACCACGTTCAGGTCAGGCAGCTCCCACCCGGAGGCGGTCTCATTGCTGTACTGCGGGTCGAGTCCGGCCTTGGAGAAGGTCTGGTAGTTCGTGAAGATCGCGTTCTCGCGATTGCGGGCGGCAACCACCGGGTTGTCCACGGTGGATTCGGAGGTGTACTTGTAGATGCCGCGCACCTTGAGTTCTGCGGTGTCTGATGCGCTGGTGGCAGTGGCTACCTTGAACGTATCGCCCACCTTGAGATTGTTGGCCTTGGCAAACGCCTCGGAGATCAATGCGCCGGTGGTGTCTGGGTTGGCGGATTTGTTGTTATAGCTCAGGCCCTTGCCGTCCACGATTTCAAAGGTGCCAAGATCGCTTGCTTTGGCCGCGTCCTTGGTCCAGAATGCGCGCCAAACCAGCTGGCCGCCGGTCTTATCGTCGGAAGCGGAGCCGAGCGAGCCGCCATCGAGCGCTTTCAAATCGCCACTCACGCGGGCGGGCACTGTTCCGGTAACGGTGAAGTCGAGCGTGGTACCGGCGGTCTGAATAGCCGAGGCGTAATCGGTGTACGACGACCAGGTCATGTAATGCTTGGTGGTGGCCGAGTCGGTGGCGGAGACCTTCTTCCAGGTGGCCGCGTTCGGACGAATCACCATATTGGCTTTCTGCGAATTGTATGTGGTGGTGTGTGCGGTGGTGTTTTCCTGCACAATGGCCAGTCCGGCAACCGTGCCGAACGTGACTGCCAGAGTGATGAACGCGGTTAGGGTGGTGCGTCCCTTGGAACGCATCAAAGCCCGCCAGGCGTTGCTGAGGACGAACATGTGTACCTCTCCCGTTCTCCTAAGCCGAACAAATCAATACGGCTCTACTATTGTTGCGCTTCGTGACCGTTTTCTTGCGCAATACTGTTATACCCCTCAATGAAGTCTGGGAATGTGCTGGGAACAAATATGGTCAATGTGGGCAAAAGCGACGCAAAAAACTGCGCATAATCGCGCGGAACATGGAAATTCTGTTGCGATTCGTCGTATCAGGAATAGGTTCATCGCATTCTGTTACACTTACCCACGACGTATAACACCTATTATTCGCAGAGTCGACGTGCTCTTGTGAGGCTGCCGCGCAGTGCGGAACGGCCTCGATATCGGCAAGAGCATAGCTCGTCTTGGACGGTTGCAGCACATGCCTGATGCATCCGTCTTGCGAAACAGGGAGGCAAAGGATATGGCGAACCGGCACGCACAGAACAATCTGCCCAATTTTGGTTGGCAGAAGGTGCGCGGCCCCCATCACATCATGGCATACCGGACGAGCCGCAAGGCCGCTGCAGCCGTGTCCATGGCTGTTATTGCCGTGCTGGTGTTTGTGGGAACGTTCGCCGCTGCCACTTGGGCCGATGTGTCTGGCGCGATCAGCAGCCAGAAGGTGCAGGTCATCCAGCAGAAGGGTGCCAAGAAAGTAGATGACTCACCGGTGGACCCGTATGCCAATAATGTAATCAACATTCTGTTGATTGGTCAGGATACGCGTGATGGTGCGGGTAATGCCGTAATCGGCGGTAGCGGCAGCGATGTCGAGAATCTGCATAATTCCGATACCACGATGATTCTGCAGATCGCCGCGGACCGTAAGAGCATGAATCTGGTGTCGATACCGCGCGATCTCATGGTCTCCACGCCGGGTTGCCAGACCACTAACGGCGAGATCGCCGCGCAGTCGTCGGTAATGTTCAACTCCATCTTTGCCAATGGCTACTCGCAGGGTGGCGATGTGGCCTCGGCCGCCAGCTGCACCCTGAATGAGGTGAACCACCTGAGCGGCTTGGATATCCAGAACTTCATGGTGGTTGATTTTGGTGGGCTGGTCAACATGATTAACGCCATCGGAGGTGTGGATATCTGCATCCCTACGCAGATGACGGATGTCTACACCGGATTGAATCTTTCTCCGGGCATGCAGCACCTGGACGGTGGCTTGGCGACGCAGTATGCACGTATGCGCCACGGCACGGGTACGGACGGTTCGGACACCATGCGTACCACGAGACAGCAGTATCTGATCAGGCAGCTGGTGAAAACGGCACTGTCTAAGAATTACTTCACACAGACGAGCGAGCTGTATCAGCTGGCAAAGTCGGCGCTAGACTCGGTGCAGATGAGCGAGGGATTGGCCAATGTAGGTACATTGGCTGGTCTTGCTACTAGCTTGAAGAACTTCAGCATGGATAACCTTTATTCCATGACGATTCCGATTACCCCGTGGGTGGAAGATCCCAACCGCAGCCAGCTGGCCGACGGTGCAGATGCCGTGTGGGAGAAGTTGCGCAAGGGGCAGCCGCTGGTGGATAAGGCCGAGACAGCGGCCACCGTTGATGGCACTACCACTACGGACGGTACGACCGCTGATGGTGCGACCGCCGATGGAACCACTGCTGACGGAACTGTCACCGACAGTTCCACCTACAACGAAAAGATCGGCGTGATCACCCAGGCTGACGGTACCCTGATTGACGCCCAGACCGGCGGCATCATCGATCCTGAGACCGGAGCAATCCGCAGTTCTGTGACTGGCCAGTTCATTGGTATGAACAACCGGTACATCGAAGTGACCTACTGCGGTGTGACCTACTAATACCTTTTAACACTATTGACAGTTTGCATGGCAAACCTCAGGTTCTGGCTTACCGTGCTTTGCTTGTCACGCTCGAATCGTAACGATTGCGGGAAAAGTTGCGTGCAATTTGTTGAGACAAGGTCACTGGTTCTGTTTTATGCAACGTGCCGGGTATGGTGATGACTTGATTGTGGTGTGCGGGCAAGCGAAGTGCTTGCTGGACGCAAATAGAGCATTGCTGGTATGAATGTCTAAATACTTGGTGCGGAAATAAGAAACGGTAAGGGACGCTGATGTCAGCGAAGAGAATGATGAGTGCGGTTGCGGTACTTGCGTCAATGACGCTGGTAAGTGCGGTGTGCGCAGCACCGGCTAGTGCATTGAGCGATGTGAGCGTGGACGCGCGTGCAAATGCGTCGACGGATCCGTTCAAGACACAGACAGTCTCCGATGACACCGCTGCTGATGCCATGCCGGATAACCCGGACGCTGCCTTGCCGGATCAGGTTTCTGCTGCGATTCCTGACGATGCAACTGTGGTCTCCGAAGATCATGCCGTTACCGCCGACGGCGAACTGAAGAACATCACCACCGGTGAGACCGTGACTGATCCTGCGCTTGTGGGTACGCAGGATTCTCAGCCTGATCCGCTTGCCAAGACTGACGGTGAATCGTTTATTCCGGTGTAAGCCGATGAGGTCAAACAGAAGGTTGCGGCCAACGGCGGCGACGCGAATGCGGGAGCGGCTGATGCGCAGACCGCCCCAGACACGCCTGATACTCAGCTCGAGCAGACCCGGCCTAATGATTCGAGCAAATCTGACCAGCCCAGTCAGCCTGACCAGTCCAATCAGTCTGATTCTCCAGCACCGTCGGATTCAGGTAATGCTTTCAATTCCGGCGAAACTTTTGACTCAGATGAAGCCGCCAATTCCGGCGATGTTCCTGACTCTGGTAACACTTCAGACAGTTCAGCCGCTACGAGTGGCACGGCCAAGGCCACTGCTGAGGGCTCTGTGCGACTTGCTGCACTGCAGAACAATGAATATGGCGCTCACTGGGGTTCCTACAACGGTACCGCAGCGTTTTTTGATGCATCGAATAGCCTGTTCGTTCAGCAGGCCAAGGGCGTGATTGACGTTTCTGCATGGCAAGGTACTGTCGACTGGCAAGCTGTGAAGAACTCGGGAGTAGAAGGCGCAATCATCCGCATTGCTTACGGATGGGACAACGGCTTCGATAATCAGGCACTGCGCAATATCAGCGAGTGCAGGCGTTTGGGTATTCCGTTTGGCGTATACCTCTATTCGTACGCTTATGACGCCAATACCGGTGCTGCTGAGGGATTCAGTTTAGTGAACCTGCTGCAGAAAGCCGGTGTGAGCTCAAGCGATTTGGGCTATCCGGTGTATTACGACTTGGAAAAGTGGACATGGGCAGGCCATGAGGTACCGAACAATCCTGGAACGTACAACGGTATCGTCAATGCTTGGTACAGCAAGTTGAAGTCTGCTGGATACACCAATCTTGCCGTATACTCGTACACCTCTTATTTGAACAAAGAACTCAACAGCAGCAATATTCACTCCAAGACCCGCTGGGTAGCGCAGTACGGTTCTTCAATGGGGTACACTGCATTCCCCACCAATGATCGCGGTTGGCAGTACACCAGCAAGGGCCGTGTGAATGGCATTAGCGGCACCGTGGATCTGAGTGCGTTCGGCAATAAGACTTCAACCGCTCCGGTTGGGGCTACTGGATCTGTATACCGTTTGTATCATCCTGGTATTCGTGTGCATCACTACACTGCTGACGCGCATGAAATGTCAGTGCTCGTGAACCAGCGTGGATGGGTGTATGAGGGAATCATGTTCAAGACCCCTACTTCCGGACAGCCTGTGTACCGTCTCTATCATCCGGGTATTAAACAGCACGTTTTCACTCTTTCTCAGCATGAGAGGAATGTGCTCAGCAAGCAACGCGGATGGATATATGAAGGTGTCGCTTGGTACAGCAACCCTAATGGGGGTACAGCTGTTTACCGTTTGTATAACGGATCCAACTACGAACACTTCTATACATCAAATCGCAACGAATATAATATTCGCGGCTCACAGGGATGGACAAAAGAGGGCATCGCCTGGCGGAGCTGATTATTCCTGAACAGGATTACTATTTTTGCTGCATTGTTACTCAGTGACGCTTGATGTATGCAAACTGATTGGTGTCAATGATGAAGGTCTTGCGATTGTTCTTCGCGATGACGTCAAGGATTATCCCAGTAACAAATAGCAGCAGACCGACAATGACGAGCATGATGGCGCCGATGAGCGTGGGGAAGTGGGCCACGAATCCGGTCGTGGCGAATTCGTAGGTCACCCCTCCACAGAGCGCGATGCCGACGATGCCGATGAGAAGGCCGATGGTGCCGAAGAAGGGCAGCGGTTTGTATTCGCGGATCATGCGGAATATGGTGCTCATGACCTTGATGCCGTCGCCCACGGTGTCGAGCTTGGATACCGATCCGGCGGGCCGGTCCCGGTACTGGATGGGCATCTCGTAGAGCCGTAGGTTGTTGTTCAGCGAGTGGATGGTCATCTCGGTCTCGACTTCGAAACCGCGCGAGAGCACGGGATAGGTCTTGACGAACGTGAAGCTGAACGCCCGGTATCCGGTCATGATGTCGGTGACATGCGCATTGAACAGGCCGTTGATGGAACCGCGCACCAGCCGGTTGCCGAAGTTGTGGAAGGGCCGCTTGTTCTCTTGGAAGTAGGTGGAGGAGAGCCGGTCGCCGATGACCATGTCGTAGCCGTCGAGCACCTTGGACACCATGGCGGGTGCCGCGTCGGCCGGGTAGGTGTCGTCGCCGTCGGCCATGACGTACACGTCCGCGTCGATGTCCTCGAACATGGCCCGGATCACGTTGCCCTTGCCCTGGCGGGGCTCGCGGCGAACGGTGGCGCCCTCGGCTGCGGCGATCTCGGCGGTGCGGTCGGTGGAGTTGTTGTCGTACACGTAGACCGTAGCATCCGGCAGCGCGGCCTTGAAGTCGCGCACCACCTTGCCGATTGTGACCTCCTCGTTAAAACAAGGAAGAAGCACCGCGACGGAAGGCTGATTATTTTCGAACATGGTGGTTACTATACTTGTTGGCCAGTACCCGTGTACGACACTTAAGGAAGTATTTTGGCAACAAAGCGACTGCAAGGGACGCGTTACTCTAAACCATCACCTCTTGCTGCCCGAGGTTTTCTTATCCGCCTGATAGCGGTATTCATATGCGCAGCAGTGGCGTCAAGCATGGTTATGTCGGCGTATCCAAGCATTCGCGAACGTCTGTTTCGGCTGGCTCCTGTTGCTTCAACGGAGTCTGTTCCGGTGCTGTGCATCCGGTTCCTGCTGATATTGATGCCTCTGCTGGTGATTGGCGCCATGATTGCTTTTGGCGTGAAGCCGGTGGGTATGTGGATGCACCGCCATCGCTTCATACTCGGAGCAAGTGTCATAGCGGCTTGCGTGCTGTTGAATATTAGCGGCTCATCCATAGGCATGTGGAATTACTGGCTGGGACATGACATGTCTACGGACGTGGTATGGGGAACCCCTCGCATAATACGAACCGACGAATATGTGGTGGGCACTCCTCTGGCTTTTTCGCAAAGCTACTCCGGGTATAGCTACTTTAATGATTTGTTTGGCAATAAACCGGCGGACATGTTCATCGTCAAGGATGCACCTGTGCTGGCTCTTGCCGAGTTGTTTAGGCCGTTCCATTGGGGGTATATCCTCTTCGGCAGTAGCCGAGGACTTGCTTTTTATTGGTCTGCGCGCCTAGTGGTACTTTTCTTGGCCGCATATGAGTTCTTCCTCTGCATCAGCAATGATCGCCGGCAGGAGAAACACAAGGGTGTAGCGTTCGTTGGTGCAATCCTCATTGCATGTGCCCCGTTGGTGCAATGGTGGTTCGCAGTCAACGCACTGCCTGAGATGCTTATCGCAATATTCGTGTCCATCGTGTGCTTTGATCGATATCTTGGCGATACCGAGTCTGGCCATAGGGCCGCATATGCCGCAGTGATTCTGATATGCGCCGGGATGTTTGCACTGACCTTGTATCCCGCATGGCAAATCTCTCTGGGTTATCTTCTTGCGGTGCTGATTCTTTGTATTGTCATACGGCATTGGGGACATATTCGAATTTCACGGAAAGACGCCCTGATTTTTGTGGGCGAAATTGCCTTATTCTGTGTGATTCTTGGCTCTGCAGTGGTGACTTCGTGGGGCACGATTCAATCCATGCTGCACACGGCATATCCGGGCGCAAGGCAATCCATCGGAGGAGGGCTGCCCCCTCTGTCGCTGATATCATCCGTGGGCACTCTCTTTTTCCCGTTCAAGGATTATGTCGTTGACTCTGTAACAACAAATATGGTTGAGGCATCACGTTTCGTAGATCTATTCCCGCTCGGAATAATTCTTGCCGTATTCGGCATGATAAAGCGCAAAAAAGTGGATGTGCTTAGTGCCTGGCTTATTACAGTCATAGCGTTGTTCTCAATATTTGCCTGCGTGGGTATGCCGCTTTGGCTTTCTAAGATAATGATGCTGACTTCTGTGACTAGCGGCCGATGCGTGGTGGTTTTGGGCGTTGCGAATATCGCAGTGTTGGTGCGTGCGGCGGCCATTATCGATGGCGAACTTTCTTGGAAGCAGTCATTACTGGTGACTTTTGTGTTTGCCGCGATATTGGCATGGGCTAATCATGCGATGTATCTCTCGTACATTGGGCGGCTGCTGGTCGTGGTGTGTTTTGCTATAGCGGGTTTGCTCAGTTTCGCTGTTCTGAATAACGGCGTAATTGCTCGCACAGTTGTGGCGCCAATTGTGTCCGTTGGGCTGTTGGTATCAGGTTTGTCTGTGAATCCTGTGCAGTATGGGAGTGCGCCCGTGACTAAGCAGCCGCTGATACAACAAGTGCAGTCGCTGCAATCTGAGAATCCAGGAATGTGGGCAATAGATGACGCATTCGGCTCTCAGCTGGCGAATCTTGCAGTGGCAAATGGAATACACACATTGAATGCGTTGGAAGTCACTCCTGATCTTGCCACATGGAAGAAGCTTGATCCCAATGGACAATGGGAAGAAATCTACAATCGGTATGCATTTGTTTCTGTGAACGTCGTGGAACAGGAGTCGGCCGATGTGTTCACATTAGTCGCGCCTGATTCGTTTACCGTGCATGTCACGCCGGAGCAATTGCGCAAGCTAGGTGTGAGCAATGTGCTTTCTCCGCAGAAACTGGATGCGATGCAGTTCAATGGGTATTCGTTCGAGCGCATTGGCGAAACGATTGATGGGCGAACCCCATATCGGATTGTTCAACACCAGTAACAATGTCTTTTCTCGCCGTCTCGGTATGCCTGACGGTATGCTGTAGGTTATGGCTGAAGAACTGTTTACTCCTCATAACATCATTGTGACCGGTGGTTGTGGTTTCATTGGTTCGAATTTCGTCCATTACGTGTACAACAACCATCCGGACGTGCATGTCACGGTTTTGGACGCGCTGACGTACGCGGGCAACCTGGAGAACATCAGGGGCATCCTGGGCGACCGTGTGGAGTTCGTGCACGGCAACATCTGCGACGCCGAGCTGCTCGACAAGATCGTTCCGGGCCATGACGCCATCGTGCACTACGCGGCCGAGTCGCACAACGACAACTCGATCGCGAACCCGGAGCCGTTCCTGAAGACCAACGTGGAGGGCACGTTCCGCCTGTTGGAGGCGGCCCGCAAGTACGACGTGCGCTACCACCACGTGAGCACCGACGAGGTGTACGGCGACCTGGCTTTGGACGATCCGGCCAAGTTCACGGAGCGGACCCCGTACCATCCGTCCAGCCCGTACAGCTCGACGAAGGCGAGCTCGGACCTGCTGGTGCGCGCATGGCACCGCACGTTCGGCATCCGCGCCACGATCAGCAACTGCTCGAACAACTACGGCCCCTTCCAGCATGTGGAGAAGTTCATCCCGCGCCAGATCACGAACGTCCTCGAGGGGCTGAAGCCGAAGCTGTACGGCAACGGCGAGAACGTGCGCGACTGGATCCATACGGACGACCACTCCACCGGCGTGTGGACCATCCTGACCAAGGGCCGTCTGGGCGAGACGTACCTGATCGGCGCGGACGGGGAACGCAACAACATCACCGTGCTGCGCGACATCCTGACCGTGATGGGCCAGGATCCGGACGCGTTCGACTGGGTGAAGGACCGTCCCGGCCACGACCGTCGCTACGCGATCGACTCCACCAAGCTGCGGACCGAGCTCGGCTGGAAGCCGACGCACACGGACTTCCAGAAGGGCCTGGAGCAGACCATCAAGTGGTACACGGACAACCGTGCCTGGTGGGAGCCGGCCAAGGCCGCCACCGAGGCCAGGTACAAGCAGCAGGGGCAGTGATCCGATCATGGCATTTGAATTCGAGAAGGAACTGAAGGTCGAGAAGACGAACATCCCGGGCCTTCTGGTGTTCGACCTGCCGGTGCATGGCGACAACCGTGGCTGGTTCAAGGAAAACTGGCAGCGCGCCAAGATGATGGGTCTGGGTCTGCCGGACTTCGGCCCGGTGCAGAACAACATCAGCTACAACGCGACCAAGGGCGTCACCCGTGGCATCCACGCGGAGCCGTGGGACAAGTACATCAGCATCGCTGCCGGCGAGATCTTCGGCGCGTGGGTTGACCTGCGCCCGGGCGAGAGCTTCGGCCAGGTGTACACGACCCGTTTGGATCCGTCCAAGGCAATCTACGTGCCTCGCGGCGTGGGCAACAGCTTCCAGGCGCTGCAGGACGGCACGGTGTACACGTATCTGGTGAACGCGCACTGGTCGCTCGAGCAGAAGAAGACCTACACGTTCGTGAACCTTGCGGATCCGGAACTGAACATCCAGTGGCCGATTCCGCTGGAGGAGTCCGAGCGTTCCGAGGCCGATCTGCACCACCCGATGCTCAAGGACGCCAAGCCCATGGCCCCCAAGCGCACCCTGGTGACGGGCTGCAACGGCCAGCTGGGCCACGCGATCCGCGCCTACGCGGAAGCGCATGGTCTGGAGGGCTTCGAGTACACGGACATCGACGAGTTCGACTTCTCCGACCCGAAGGCATACGAGGCATACGATTGGAGCCTGTACGGCACGATCATCAACGCCGGTGCCTACACGGCCGTCGACAAGGCCGAGACCGCCGAAGGCCGTCCGATCGCGTGGAAGGCGAACGCCCAGGGTCCGGCTCTGCTGGCCAAGGTGGCCAAGGACCACCACATCACCCTCGTGCACGTGAGTTCGGATTATGTGTTCGACGGCACCGCCAAGGAACACACGGAGACGGAGGCGTTCGCCCCGCTTGGCGTGTACGGCCAGACCAAGGCCGCGGGCGACATCGCCGTGGCCAACGCACCCGAGCATTACATCCTGCGTTCCAGCTGGGTGATCGGCGAGGGGCACAACTTCGTGAAGACCATGATGGTGCTGTCCAACAAGGTCGCCGACCCGGCCGACAAGCTGGAACAGGTCACCGTGGTGGACGACCAGTACGGTCGCCTGACCTTCACCCGCGACATGGCCGAGGCGATCTTCCACCTGCTCGACAACCATGCCCCGTACGGGACCTATAACCTGACCGGGTCCGGTGCGGTCAAGTCGTGGGCGGAGATCGCCCGTGAGGTGTTCGATTTGACGAACGGTAACGGCGACAAGGTCAAGCCCATCTCGACGGCCGAGTATTTCGCGAACGCGACCAGCCCGGTCAGCCCGCGCCCCGTGCACAGCGCGCTCGACCTAGCGAAGATAGAGGCGGCCGGATACACGCCCGCCGACTGGGAAGAGACCCTCAGGGCCTACGTGCAGAAGGAACTCGGCTGATAGCTGTTCATAACAGTTGACCTCAAGTGATAAAACCGCGCAGGCTCTCTGCGCGGTTTTTCATTTTGAATAAGAGTTAGCTAAGCTGAATATGTTTGTAGACGAATAACGAGTAAAACGTTGTGGAAAGCAGGTTTTTCGTGAAAGGCATTATTCTCGCTGGAGGTTCGGGCACGAGACTGTACCCTCTGACCACGGTGACCTCGAAGCAGCTGCTTCCCGTATATGACAAGCCGATGATCTACTACCCGTTGAGCGTGCTGATGATGGCGGGCATCCGTGACATTCTGATCATCTCCACGCCGAAGGATCTGCCGAACTTCGAACGTTTGTTGGGAGACGGCTCCCAGTATGGCGTGAGCTTCTCTTACAAGGTGCAGCCTTCCCCGGATGGCCTGGCCCAGGCATTCATCCTCGGCGAGGAGTTCATTGATGGTGAGCCGTGCGCGCTGGTGCTCGGCGACAACATCTTCTACGGCAACGGTTTGGGCAGGACGCTGCGCAAGGCCGCCACGGTGGACCATGGTGCCACAGTGTTCGGCTACTACGTCGACGATCCTGAGCGATACGGCGTGGTCGAATTCGATGAGAACAAGAAGGCCGTCTCCATCATTGAGAAGCCGGAGCACCCGGCCAGCAACTATGCGGTGACCGGCCTGTACTTCTACGACGAACGCGTCACCGAGTTCGCCAAGCAGGTCAAGCCGTCCCCCCGTGGCGAGCTGGAGATTACCGATCTGAACAAGATGTATCTGGAAGACGGCACCCTCAACGTGCAGACGCTTGGCCGCGGCTATGCCTGGCTGGATACCGGTACCATGGACTCCCTGTATGAGGCAGGCGAATTCGTGCGCACCGTGCAGCGTGCTCAGGGCCTGCCGATCGCCGTTGCCGAAGAGATCGCTTTTGAGAACGGTTGGATTACTCGTGATGAACTGATGGAGGCCGCTGTGAAGTACGGTAAGTCGCCGTATGGCAAGCATCTGAAGGATGTGGCGGAGAACAAGATTATTGTTAAGCCGCGCGACGCTCGATGATGTTGTTGGGTCGTGGTTGCTGTGCCGTTGCTGTCTTTTGTCGTTATTGCCTATAACGTGCAGCCCTACATTATTCAATGTTTGCAAAGCGTCAAGGCCCAAACTTTGGATGATTTCGAGGTCATCGTAGTAGATGACGCGAGTACTGACGGTACGCTGGAATGCATTACTCGTGAAGTAGCGGATGATCAGCGGTTCCATATAATCGCAAAATCGGAAAATGAAGGTGCACACCTTGCCCGGCGAACTGGTGCGTTGGCGACCAAAGGACAGTATGTGTACTTCGTTGATGGTGATGACAGTATCAGTGCCTTACTATGCGAACAGGTATCCATGCTGACTCGTGCCTCATCTCCTGACATTATCCGCTTTGGATTGGATGCCTTTCCCGAAAGCGGTGCGGACGATGGCACGGCAAGAGCTGTGGAAGCGGTCTTTAACAATGCCCAAGGCATGAGGACCTCTAGGGAAATTATAGAGACTGCATTCAGCGACATAATTTCCCCTCGTGACGTATGGAGCGTTACGGTATGCGCTTATCGAGGTGATTCCATCAGAGAGTCTTTTTCCAAGATGACATCCAAGCGTCTTGGGTATATGGAAGACACCTACGAATTTTTTGTCATCGCAAATGAGTCTCAGACATTACAGAATTACGCTGATTTTCATGCTCTGAAGTACCGTATTGGAGCGGGCAGATCCGGGCGAAGATTGTATTCGGCAGAGGAGTTCTCGAAACGGCAACGAGAAGTGCACGAAATGTATCTTTTGCTGTGTGAGTATTGCAACTCTCAGCGAGACGATACCGATTTCTACAGTCGCACAAGCCTTTGGATGAAACGGCAATATCTTCTTATGCTTGTTACTGACTGGGTAACTCGTTTGCCAGCGGCGGATCAAGACAAAGGATATACGGCTATCGTTGAAACATGGGGTGCTGCTGACGCAGCAATCATGTTATTTGATCCCCTTATTGCACGTGGTGAGAGTTTGTTGAGCAAGAATTCGATTCCTCCCGGGAACGATGAGTTCTACCGGTGGGGGCAGATTCTCGCCAAGATAGTTCCTATGGTTGATGACGGCCGGAATTTACCTAGGTATGATCAATACCGGCAGTTGGAACAAGCTTTAGAGCATCATGTGGCGGAAATCCAATTGAAAGAGCAGCAGGCGCTGCAGGCGGAACAAGAACGGATAGAGGCGCAAGCGAGATTCAAAAAAGGTACACTCATGCGTCGCGTGATTGACAAAGTCATGCCGGCAGGTTCGCTGAACCGAGATTTGGTATCTGTGATACGCTCACATGCACAGCGTGCGAAGAGGGAAAGATAGCATTTTGCAGAATGATGTAGTGCGTGAAAGGACGGAGATGAGCGTTAATAGCGGGCATAAACAGCGACTGGGTATCTACTGTTTCTATGACAAGTATGGTCATGCTGCATCCTTTATCAAGACCTTTCTTGATGATTTGATGGATAACTTAGATGATCTAGTCGTAGTTGTAAACGGGCAACTTAGCGATCAGGCTCGTCAACTGTTCTCTGAATACACGAAGACGATCATCGTTAGAGAGAATAAAGGACTTGACGTCGCTGCGTACAAGCAGGCCATTCTCACACTCGGTTGGGAAAAACTTGAGTCATATGATGAAGTCATTTGCCTGAATGACACAGTTATGGGACCGGTGTATCCGTTCCGTGAAATGTTTGCGTGCATGGATCGCAAGGATGTGGATTTTTGGGGTATCACTGCGTATGCGGGTGAGACAGTTGATAAGGAGCAGATTCCAACGCATCTTCAGGCCTATTGGCATGCGTACAGGCGCTCTTTAGTGTCTTCCCCGGCGTTCCACGAGTACTGGGAGACCATGCCTTTGTGGAAAGACTACGCAGAGGTTACCCGCAAACACGAGATGACCTTCACCAAGCATTTCACTGATTTGGGTTTCACCTGGGCCTCGTACATCGATTGGCGAAAATATCAGGGATATTCCTCATACCCGTTGCTGTACATGCCGATGCAAATCGTGCGAGATGATCGATGCCCTATTTTCAAGCGCCGTTCTTTCTTCGTGGATTACAGTGCTTATTTCGACCAGACGGCCGGTCAGCCAGCTCTGGATTTGTACGAGTACCTTCGAGATCATACTGACTATGACGTGGATATGATCTGGGATGCTATTTTGCCGTCCTACAACATTGACGATATCCGCAAGGCCATGCATCTTGATTATGTGCTGCCCTCACAGGCCATCAATCCACAGACGCATGATCGTCCTCGTTCGGCGTTCATCTATCACGTCTACTTCATGGATTTGCTAGAAGACACTTGCCACTACATTGCATCGTTGCCGGAAGAAACAGATCTATACATCACCTCTACCGAAGATAAGATTCCCCAGATTCGGGAATACATGCAACAGCATGGGATTTCTCATCAGGCGACATTCATCCCCGTTATCAATCGTGGTCGTGATGTCTCGGCTCTGCTTGTGGCCGCTTGCCCGGTGGTGTTGAGCGGAAAATATGACGTCATTGGTTTCGCTCATGATAAAAAATCCAGTCAGAATCAGGAAAATGGACATCATGGCACCGAGAGCCAAGGATTCGCGTACAAGCTTATGGAGAATACGCTTGGCAGTGAGGCATATGTCAAGAACATTCTGACGTTATTTGCGGAGAACCCGCGTCTTGGTCAGGTGACGCCTCCGCCGCCATATCACGCTTTGTACTTTGCGCACACCATTCCTCACGATTGGGGTGCAAATTATGAGATCACGAAGGAGCTTTTGGAAGACAGGCTGGGCATTCATGTGCCGCTCTCTCCCACTAAGCCAACTGCATCCGCGATGGGGTCGTGCTATTGGTTCCGTGTTGAGGCATTAAAACCGCTGTTCGAGTATGGGTGGAAGTATGAAGACTTCTTGCCCGAAGGACAGATGGGCGAAGACGGTACTATTTCGCATGCCATCGAACGAGCCAACGGATATATATGTCAATCGCGTGGATATTATCCGGCATGGGTGCTTTCAGATCGATATGCTCGCATTGAAGTGGATTCGTTGTTCTATACCACTGCCATGATGATGGGCTCGTCTGCAGAAGCACGTAGCGGAGAATCATTGCTGACGAATTTGCGTGGTTTGAATTTGGCGACTTCTCGTTGGAGAACACTGAAAATAGCCAAGCATCGCACACATTTAGGACTTCAATGGATCACGTCACGAACTGTGCTTAAGCTTCCTAAGCCAGCACAGAGCGTCATCTACACTGCAGCATGGGCTCCAATCACCGCGGTACGATTTGTGATTGGACAAATCAGGGCGGTGCTTCGTGGTGATTTCAAGCACAAAAGTGCACCTAAAAAATAATAGTTGATGGCAAATGAGGATATGAATACGATGCTGATAAAGCTAAAAGAGCGCTACCGCTATTCGTTCATTGTGCTTAAAGAAATGGTGAGAACTGATTTTAAGCTGCGCTATCAGGGATCATTTCTAGGAATTGCGTGGTCGGTCTTGAAGCCGTTAATGCTGTTCTGTGTGATGTATGTGGTGTTCGTCAAATTCCTGAAGTTTACCGATGGCACGCCGACTTTCCCGCTGGTCTTGCTGCTGGGTATCAGCTTGTGGAATTTCTTCGCTGAGGCGACGAATATGGGATTGACGGCTATCGTAGGCAGAGGGGACATTCTGCGTAAGATTCATTTCCCCAACTACATTATTGTCGTCTCTGCAACGGTCGGCGCTTTAATCAGCTTGGCCATCAACATGTGTGTAGTGCTGGTTTTTTGTATTTTTAATCAGGTGCACTTCACCTGGAATGTGTTGTGGCTCCCGCTTAATTTCATAGAATTCTATGCTCTTGCTTTGGGAACGGCCCTGTTGCTAGCCGCATTGAATGTGTATTTCCGTGATATGCAGCATATTTGGGAAGTGCTCATGCAGGTGTTCTTCTATGCAACGCCTATTATCTATCCTCTGTCGCTGGTAACTGAAAAAACGAATAATCCTATTTTCGCGAAAATTATGTTGCTGAGCCCGCCGGCCCAGATTATTCAGGATATTAGGCATAACCTCATCGCACCGGATACCACGCCAACAGTGTGGAAGGAGATCAGCAACTGGGGTATTCGTCTCATCCCTGTTGCCTTGACTTTCTTTATCCTATGGTTGGGTATTCATATATTCCGTAAGTACAGTCAGAAATTCGCGGAGGTGCTGTGATGAATAACGCACAAGAGGGCACGATGGACAATCGTAAGACTGTGCTGAAAGTTGAGCACGTAGCCAAATCATTTCGGTTGCCGACGGAGCAGGCGTCAGGCCTGAAACAGGCCGTTATCAACTGGACTAAAGGAATTAGCGGATACAAGATGCAGCATGTGCTGCGCGATATCAACTTTGAGGTCAAAGAAGGGGATTTCTTTGGCGTTGTCGGTCGAAACGGAAGCGGAAAATCGACACTGTTGAAGTTGATTTCGGGCATTTATATGCCGGATCAAGGTTCAATCTCTGTTGACGGGAAACTGGTCTCATTCATTGAGCTTGGCGTTGGTTTCAATCCTGAACTGACCGGTCGAGAGAATGTGTACCTTAACGGTGCCCTTTTAGGATTTAGCCAAGAAGAAATCGATGCAATGTATGACGACATTGTTGAGTTTTCAGAGCTTAGCGAATTCATGGACCAGAAGCTAAAGAACTATTCCAGTGGTATGCAGGTGCGTTTGGCATTTGCGGTCGCCATTAAGGCTAAGGGCGACATACTGGTCTTGGATGAAGTATTGGCTGTGGGCGATGAAGCGTTCCAACGTAAGTGTGATAATTTCTTCACCGAAGTGAAGCAAGATCCCACGAAGACAGTTATTTTGGTAACTCACTCCATGGATTCGGTTAAGAAATATTGCAATAAGGCTATCCTCATAAAGGATGGAGAGATTATTGCGTCCGGAAACCAGGACGATGTAGCAGATCGTTACACACTGGAGAACTTCAAGAAGAATGCAGGTCCCCTGGGTGATGATGCCAATAATGAAACAGACGATAAAGAGTATCCTACGGGTCTTAGTGAACGAGTGCCCACCCTTAAGGTCAATATATCGAGTTCATCGGTGGCTGATGGTGTTGAGCCGCTCGAATTTGAAATCGAATATGAGTTTAATGAAGACCGGGAAGCGTACATCGGTATTGCATTGCTCGATTCTCGTCGCAGTGGACATGCTTATGATGCGGGATCGCAGACCGACAATCTTGGCATGGTCATCACGCAGCGTGGGCACCGGACTATGCGTTTTGAAATGCCGCTTGATATCTTCAACAATGGTGAGTTCAAGATTTATGCCACTCTGCGATCTGTTGAAAAACCCGGCGATGATCCGCAAATGATCGCATTCACGAACGATGAGAACAGCGGTTATTTTGCTATTCGCAATGATCGCAACGGTGAGGCTGGCATGCTGAGCAGCCGAGCGATTCAGATTAATAGACTCGATTGATCTTATCTTCGATAGAGGCATGTATTGGATATTGCTGAATATGCTGACGCATTGGTGAGCGGTGAGCCATCATTACGAAAATCCTTACTTGTTGAAGCTTCCAATAAGTACGGGGTCGCGGGAATCGTATCTGCCGTTGCTTCCAAATACTGGATTAATTCGGTAGAGGCCGTGCGAGCATTAGGGCCGATAGCGGGCCTGGCACAGCCAAAAAGGACTGTTCATACAGTTGCGCTCTATTACTCGGGGCTATCCATCGGCGGTGCTGAACGCGTGACGGCATTCCTTGCCAACCTTTGGGCCGGCATGGGATATCGGGTAGTGCTGATTACCGACGATGACACTAGTGCATATGAGTACGAAGTGAACCAGATTGTTGAGCGCCGCATTATTCCGAGTTACTGCAAAGCGAATGCGGAGAACTACGAGAACCGGGCAAAAGCGTTAGCGGATATCCTCAATGCGGAGCAAGTTGACGCTCTAGTGTACGGGCAATGGCTTGGACAAACGCTTCCATGGGATATGCTGCTCTGCAAGATGAGCGGCGTATCTTTCCTCATCTACACTCATGGCGTCATGCGTTGCATGTTCGACGCAGATCGTATGCGCGCCGAGTTGGCTCTGACGTATCGATACTCAGATGGCGTCATAACGTTATCTGATGTGAATACACGTTTCTGGCAACTATTCAATGCTCATGTATGGCAGACCATTAATCCATTAACCATCGAGCCGGATTCGTCGAAACGCGCGGCGCTTGATTCTTATAACATTGTATGGGTTGGGCGCCTGTCATTATTCGATAAGCGTCCGGATGAGGCATTGCGGGTTATGGCTGAAGTGGTCAAACAGTGTCCTGATGCACATCTGATTATGGTTGGTCCTTTTGCAGATGATGCAACGGAACAACAGCTTCGTCAGTTGCGAGATTCTCTTGATCTATCTGATGCTGTGAGTTTTGTAGGCGCTCAGGATAATGTACTTCCTTACCTACAGAAAGCCAGTGTGTATCTTCATACATCTCTATATGAGGGCTACGGTATTGCTCTGGCCGAAGCGAAAACAGTGGGCATTCCAAGCGTTATATACGCTTTGCCGTATCTGACTTTGGTTCAAGACGAGAGCGTTATCCAGGTGGGGCAAGGAAACCGATCTGCAGCGGCATCTGCTATTTGTGGTTTGTGGCAGAACCCCGAAAAGATGAAGCAGTTGGGGGATATTGCCTTCAACAGCATGGTGGGTATGTCCAATTATGATTTCGCGCGCCTGTGGAGAGGAATATTCGATTCACTGGGTTCCTCAACTGCCTCTAGTGCCGATGATGATGTGATGGTTGACTTGATGATTGATGCGCGTATTGCATCCTCGAAGAGTTATGAGGAGCGCATAAATTCTTTGTGCTCGAATCAAGCGCTATTAGAACAGTCGTTGTCTTCCAAGAGCATGGAGATTCAGTCCGTAAAAGAGTCGACATCGTTCAAGGTTGGTTTGCTGATTACCGCTATACCGCGCAAAATCAAGGCAATTTTGAACTCACTACGCAGATAACCAATTTTGTGGTGTGGCTTGCCGGTTTACTTCACGTCGAAGAACTTTGTGCTGCTGAGATAGTTTTTCCCAGCAGTCATGTCGTATTGAATAAGACGATAATCGTTGAGTAGCTTCTTCTGCTGTGAGGACAGTTCTTTCTTGCTTACAACGTTGCCGTTCGCGTCTAAATAGACAGTTGGTGTATTGTCGGTGACGCCGCTGACACCAAGCGTGAGTCGCTCCGTGGCGGGTATCTCAGCCCGCATTGCGGAGAGGAACGCAATATAAGCAGATACTTTGGTGTTCATATGGTCGCTGGCCATGGCCATGAAATAGTTTGGAGAGGTGTAGCTAGTAGCGGCAGCTGCCGGATCGAGTTTCGTCCCGGCTGACGCTGATGCCTCATTGGACCAGATGAAATAATCTGTCTCCTGCATGGTAATGGTATTTTTCGAGCTGGCGCGTGCAGTCGTGTACACGCCGGGTAGATGGTCTCCATAGAATATGACGGTAATCGGCTGGTCAATTGCATCAAGCTGGTTGAGGAAATCGGTGGTTGCTTGATCGGTAATGCTGACGCCCTTGATGTATGTATCGACTCCTGTTTTTTCATCGGCCGGCAAATTGGTGGTGTCGGCATCCTTGAACTGATTATCAGAATACCAATCGCTGTATGGAGGATGGTTTTGCATCGTCGCTAATTGGATGAACTGCGGATGATTGCTGTTCTGCAGTGCATCAACTACATTTTGATAGGCTTCCGCATCGCTGGCATATGGAGAGTTGTCTAATCCATCATGATGCGTGATTGGCGGATTACTGTCCAGCGTATAAAAATGGCTGAAACCGAACTTCTTATAGTCGATGTCACGCAAATACATGTTTTTGTAATACGGGTGGAAAGCGATGGATCCGCTAGCACCGTATCGGTCATTCCAGAGCTGATTGAAAGTCTCTGTGACTTTCTGGTGTGGGACGAGCTGCTGATAGGGCACCTGCATTGAATTGTCGAATAGTGCCAAATCCCAGCCGGTGAGAGCTTGGTATTCGATGTTGGCTGTGCCTCCGCCGTACCCAGGCGAAAGCATTAGGCCGGAAGTGGTGGTATTTTTGAGCGCTCGAATATTAGGCATCGGGTCTTCCGACAAGGTGATGCCGGGAACGCGCGTCGGGTCAGAGAACGATTCCGACAGAATCATGATCATGGTATTGTCCGTGAGATTATTGCTGCGGGACTGGTTGGTTTTTTCGGCTATCTTGTTATATCGTTGAGCGATTTCCTGCATGGTCGCTTGACTGTAGTCGCTTGGCTTCGTCATGGTTTTTGGATTCGCCAAGCGCAAGAAACTGATTGTGGGGCCATTCAGACTGGCATCGCCGGCAGCGTCCCATAAGGTAGGGCTATCACCCAACGCCTGTGCCCAATTGTGGCTCCATGAACCTACCGTGTTGAGGTTCAAGGTGAACGAGCACAGCAGGGATGTGCTGACAATGACTGCAACAATACGTGTGCAGTTACCGATTATTGTTTTTGTGTTGCGTAATGGACGACGCCAGTGGAAGGAAATCACACAACGGCGACCATCGATAAATTGAAGCAGCAGGCATGCAATCGTAAGCCAGAAGAGCATGGTGATGGTGTTGTTTACTAATGCCTGGCTGTCTTTGGGGATAAATGATGCGACTTCTCCTCCGTTGCCGCTGGAAATGAAGCTCAAATCCGAGGGAATGACCGGTTCATTGCGCAACTGGATTTTGATGTGATTCGCCACAGCGAATACGCTCGTGATAATCGCAAATAAGGCTGTTGCCACCCAGAATCGGTTCAGCACAAAAATCAGCACCAGGTAGACCATGCCCAGAACACAGAAATTAAGCAGCCAGATGTATTTTTGCTCCATCCACATCTGTGCGACGAAGCGCGTGAGTTGACCGCGGATGCTGTTCAGCAGCCGTGTGGTTTCGTCCACTGTGCTCGGGGCGGCATAGGTCGGCTCCGTATAGGTTCCCCATTGAATGAACAGCACCGCGGCTGAATCGACGATTGCCATCACCATTATGTACAGGAGGTAAGGGAATCGAGGTCGTTTCTTGAATACGGAGTGCAAGACTGTCAGGGCTTTGGAAAGCGCAGTCATAGTTTGAGAGGCCATCAACGTGTTGAGCTGTGCTCGGATCTGCTGGAAGATTGGAGGCAGCGACGTTTTACTCTTTTGAGCCTCCTGAGAATTATCGTCTCGGTCTGAATGAGTAGAGGATTGGCTGCTTTCCGCCGAAGTCGTACCGTTTGTGTCGGCTTCTTCTACTGTGAACTCCTGATTATCCTGGGTATCGTCCACTATGCTCACTCATTTCTTCAATAACGTACCTGAATATTGTAATAGGAAGTCCGAAATACAGTCAGACTATTCAAGATCTATTGAACGTCGAAGAATCCGTAATTGCTGAGGTAGTTTTTGCCCTTAGTCATGTCATACTGCACCAAACGGTAATCATGGAGCATCTGCTTTGCCTCTTTTGAGAGGTTCTTGCTTGTCACGTGATTGCCTTCGGCATCTAGGTAAACGGTACTACCGTCACCCCATGAGGCATTAGAGCTAACCAGACGGCTAATCGCTGGAATTTGCGTTTGCGTTTGTGTAAGCATTGCCAGATAGGGCGATACTTTGGCGTCGAGATGTTCAGCGGCTAGGGCCATGAAATAGTTTGATGATGTGTAGCTGGAAGTCTGTGAATCGAGTTTGGTGCCAGCGGACACGGAAGCCTGATTCGACCAGATGAAGTAATCAGTTTCATGCAGCGGAATTGCATTGTTTTCGTCGGCTGCTGCAGTATTGTAAACGCCGGGTAGATGATCGCCGTAGAAGATAACAGTGATTGGCTTATCCGTCGAATTAAGCTGATTCAAAAAGTCTTCAGTGGCCTGATCCGTGATATCAACACCTTTGGCATAACTGTCGATATCCCATTTTTCATCATCGGAAAGTTCAGAAACATCGGCTTCTCTGAACTGATTGTCAGGATAATAGTCATCATACGGTGTGTGATTTTGCATAGTGACCAACTGAATGAATTGTGCGTGGTCGCTGTTGCCGAGTGCATCAAGGACATTTTGGTATGAGGCAGCATCACTCACATAAGGTGAGGTTCCGAGGTGATCTTGATGTGTGATTTCTGGTTTGCTGTCCAACGTATACAGTTTGCTGAAACCGAATTTCTTGTAGTCGCTATCACGCAAATACATGTCCTTGCGGAAAGGATGGAATGCCACAGAACCATTTTTGCCGTATACGCTATTCCAGATTTGATTGAATGTGTATGGTGACTTCTGATGTGGAACCAGCTCTTGGTAGGGGGATTGCATGGAATTATCGAACAATGCCAGACTGAGTCCGGTTAAGGCCTGATGTTCGATATTCGCGGTGCCTCCACTGATGCTTGGAGAAAGCATCAAACCAGCGGTGGTCGTGTTTTTCAACGCGCGAATATTGGGCATCGGGTCTTCGGCAAATGTAATACCCGGCACTCGCGTTGGATCGGAGAACGATTCTGAAAGAATCATGATCACGGTGTTATCAGTGAGTTTATTGGCGCGGGATTCGTTGGTGATTTTTGCGCTCTTCTTATAGCGTTTGGCCAGCGCTGCCATGGTTGCTTCACTGTAATCTTCGGGCTTATCCATGGTTTTGGTATGGGCTAATCGCAGAAAATTCATGGTCGGTCCGTTGCCGGTGGCATCGGCCACCGTGCTCCACGGTTTGGGCCTATCTCCTAAGCTCTTGGCCCAGTTATAGGACCATGAATCATTGATTCCCAGATTCCATGTGAACGACCATAACAAGGTAACGCTGAGCACTGCGGCGATGATGCGAATGCAGTTGCCAATGATAGTTTTTACGTTGCGAAATGGACGCCACCAATGGCAAGGAATCACGCAACGGCGACCGTCGATGAGTTGCAGAGCCAAGCAAATAATGGTCAGCCAAATGAGCATGGTGATGGTTCCGTTGACCAAAGACTGTCTGTTCTTGGGAATGAATGACGTAATTTCTCCGCCATTGCCGCTGGAGAAAAATCCCAGATCAGAAGGGATAACCGGCTCATTGCGAAGAGAAACCTTGATGCTGTTCGCCACGGCGAATACAGACATGACAATGGAGAATATGGCGGTCGCCACCCAGAAGCGATTTAGCACGAACACCAGTGCGAGGTGCACCATGCCCAACACTAGGAAGTTGAGCAGCCATATATACTTTTGTTCCATCCACATCTGGGATACGAACTTGGTGAGTTGGCCGGGAATGCTGTCAAAGAGTTTAGTATTGGCGTCTATGGCATCCGGGTCAGCATAGGTGGGCTCTTTGTACATTCCCCACTGAATGAACAGCACTGCTGCGGAGTCGATGAGTGCCAGTACCACTACGTACAACGTATAGGGGCATTTGGGCCGCTTTTTTAGCAGGGCATACAGGAGAGATACGGCTTTGGTCAGCGTGGACATAGGCCTTGAGGCCATTAGTAAGCTGAAATTCAACGCGAAAGGCAGCGGTAATTTGCTGTTCTGCTGGTCGCCATCCTGGTTTGAGGGAACAGCTGGGACTCCGGTTTTCTCCAAGTCTGTGCCAGTTTCTGGCGCTGAGGGCTCCTGGTCGTTTTGGATGTCGTCCACTCTGCTCGCTCATTTCTATAAACAACGTACTTGCGCATTGTAATAAAAAGCCCGGGATAAAGTCATTCAAGATACACTGGGCGGATGATGTTGGGGTGCACGCTTGCGGTAGACTGTGGACGACTAACAGGAAGGTGGGATGGCATGAAACGTGTGGCGCATGTGTTAAAGGGGACTTCCTGTAATATCGCGATTTTTCTGGTGTTGTTCACACTGCAGGCCTGCATGTTCGTTGTTCAGGTCGGTCCTCTTACCATTCCAGATCCCGACATGCATCCGTTGTCTACGTATGCGTTGGCTACCGGTCAATCGTTGAATCCTCCCGTAAAGGGCAAGGACAAACATGGTAATGCCATAAAAAAGCAGTACCTCAAGGGTGATGATCGCTTGCTGATGGTTCCCGGTGCCGGGAATATATTGGTTTTCGATGCATTGGAGCGAGCTTGGCGTGGTGATTCGTTGCAAGACGGGCAGCGATCCGCTGATATTATGCCAGCTAGTCAGATTGTTGTTCCGAATGAGACACGATCCAACCGGTCCAACGCATATTTCCCGCTTGATTATCTGCCTCAGGCCATTGGCATGAAAATAGCCATGCTGGTGAACCTGTCGCCATATGCGCAGTGGCAGGCGGCGCGAATATCCAACAGCATACTGTATGCGATTATGGGATGCTTTGCTATTGCACTGTTGCCGCGTTGGAAATCGCTGATGGCGTTGCTATTAGTTATTCCACCGGTGGCGTTTGTGGCATCGAGTCTGATGATTGACGGCATGATTGTGGCGCTTTCGGCCTGTATGGTGGCGGCCATCGCTGCGATTGCAGGGAACAAACATGTGATTTCTCTGCCATGCACTGTGGCATTGGGAGTGCTGGCATGGGCTCTGGCATGTGAGAAGCTGTCCTATGCGTTTGTGGCGGGTGCCGCGCTATTCCTGCCATCTGCGGTAATGACTGTGCGGCGCAAAGTGGAATTTGTTGGCGTTGCGGCGGTGCTGATGGGGGTGTTGTACCTTCCCTGGAGCGTGCTGTTTAGTAGTTCGTTGGCGCAAGTGAATGTATCGCATAACATGAGTGTTGCGCTGTCCCACCCGATACTCACCATCGGCAAGATAGTTCGTTCCATGATATTTCTTGGGACTTATCACCTCACTCAGCTTCCAGTCTGGTATACCGTGATGTCGGTTGTGCTTGTACTGGTTTGGCTTGCGGCGTTGGTGTATACGGTGAAGACAACTGGGGCTGTTCGTATGGCACCGTCCGCATGGGTGGGAAAGTATCGGTTCCTGATCTTGGCCCTAGTGATTGCAGCTGCTGAGATAGCAGCGTTCGTGCTCTTTGTGGGAATGACTTGGAATGACTTGGAATCGATGAGTCGATTCGGAGTGTTCCAAGGAATACAGGGACGGTATGTGCTCCCGGTGTTGCCAGTATTCCTGCTGGGACTAGTCATAGTTGACGATAGGAAGGTAAGCCAGCGCGCCCTAGCTTGCTGATGATAAGGGTTTGCTGGCTCGGCTATTGCTCTACTTCATCGAGTGAATGCGGTTATCATATACGACATTTTCGCAGGAGCGAATCGTGGCAAGTACCGCGCATTTCAGGCGTTCGCCGATGCTCAGCTTGCTGATCAGGGCGCGCATGGTGGCCACGTCATCGAGATGGTTCTGCCAGTCGCTGTCATGTAGTTCTTCGGAGCCGAGCGCCTTGAGGCCTTTGCCTTCATCGCGCACGCTGGCGGTCAGGCCGAAGTAGTTCCGGCACGGGGTGATGCCCTGTTCCAGAGTGAACTGGAAGTTCTCGGCTGCGGAAAGCACGTTGTCATGCCAGAATGCGGCGGTTCGCTTCGAGTGCGTCACCGAGTCGGGCTCCTGAAGCCAGTAATAGAGCACGCAATCGATGTCAGCCACTTTGCCCATGCGGGCGTACAGGGGGCCTGCCATGCGGATATCCTGCGCGTAATGGCCCTCGGGGAACCGCAGGCCGTCCCACAGCTCGCGCTTGTACAGGCGGCACCAGTTCGCCTCGTTGAAGTAGCGGGCCTCGGTGTTGCGGCCGAGCTTGCTGCCGAGCAGTCGCAGGCTTTTGCAGAACACGGTCTGGTAGGCGGCGAGCGGGTGCTCGAACACAGTGATTTTGCCGGGCGCATGCGCGCCCGTCTCGGCCTCTTTGGACACCTCGCCCAGCTGGGAGACGCCGAACTGACGCCAGCGTGCCTTGCTCATATCCGCGCCGGTGTTTTGCAACGCGTGCAGCAGGTATTCGATATTGCGGCGGTCGAGGATGTCGTCGTTGTCGGAGAACGCGATGTACTCGCCATGCGCGGCATCGAGGCCGGTGTTCTGGGCCTTGGCGATGCCGCCGTTTTCCTGATGGATCACGGTGACGCGGCTGTCCTGCGCCGCATACTCATCGCAGATGGCCGGGCTGGAATCCTTGGCCCCATCGTCCACCAGAATCACCTCGAGGTTCGTATACGACTGCTGCAGAATGGAGTCCACGCAGTAGCGCAGGTAGTCTTCGGCGTTGTATACCGGCACGATTACGGAAATGAGGGGAGTGGCGTTATTTGGCAAGGCTTGTGCTTCCTCTTTGTATATGCGGACGTATCCAGTATGGCACGTTTCCTAGCCGAGCTGCGCAACGTTTAATGGGGTACTTTTGCTCGAGGATGTTTGATTATTGACGATAAAGACACCTGTGGAAGTCAATTCAGACTCAAGGCATCGAGAATGGGGTAGAGGCAATTCGCAAATTCGGGTACACCGCTTTTCCGGAGCATGTCTGCGTAGTCTTCAGGCGTTTGTGGATATCGTTTATAGCTCAGCAGTGCCGTGTGACAAACTCTTGCCACTCTTCCTGGATCGAGATCCAATACATCGAGGAAGAAATCATCGGGTCTCTTTACTTCGATGCGAAGAGGCTGTGTCGAAGTTTCAGGAAAATCTTTTGTGTTGAAGGTGACCAAGGTTTGTGCGGGTGAATAATCTGCTGCTGCAAGTACGTGCCGGTCTTTTTCGTCGCATGTCATGTTTTTGATGAGGCTTTCGTAACCAATGACTAGAGCCTCTGGGAATGCGGCAGTCATCGCATTGACACGTTGCGCCGAACGCTCTTCTCCTATGCGTAATTGGAGCTTTCTCCTCAGCTCATCGAGTATCTGTTGTGACCAGTATGGGGCATAGAGGTGTTCCTTGGCGAGGCGGAGGATCAAATCGTTGACGAGTTCGCCGAAGAGCCATAAATCTGTGTGGAATGAAATATGTGACAATCCAGCATTGAGTTTTAGCTCGTAATTTTGGTATGGCTCGTCTCATCGGTAGGATAATGACGAATCAAATGTTGCGCTTGAAAGCGTATTGCTGGAAGGATTGTCTGCACATGGCATCTTCTGTTGAGTATCCCGATCTCGTTATCGTTGGCGCGGGCCTGTTTGGCCTGACGGTGGCGCAGCAGGCGGTGGAGCACACCGGCGCTCGCGTGCACATCATCGACGTGCGCGACCACATCGGCGGCAACGCGTACTCGTATATCGATGAGGAGACGGGCGCGGAGATTCACAAGTACGGCGCTCATCTGTTCCATACCTCCAACAAGCGTGTGTGGGACTACGTGAACCGCTTTACGAGCTTCACCAACTATGTGCACCGCGTGTACGCCACGCACGATGGCGAGGTCTACCCGCTGCCCATCAACCTAGGCACTATCAACCAGTTCTTCCATGCCCACTACACGCCGGCCGAGGCGCAGAAGCTCATCGCCGAGCAGGCGGGCGAGCTGGCCGGCACCGACCCGCAGAACCTCAACGACAAGGGCATCCAACTGATCGGCCGCCCGCTGTACGAGGCGTTCATCAAGAACTACACCGGCAAGCAGTGGCAGACCGACCCCTCCGAGCTGCCGGCCGCCATCATCAAACGCTTGCCCGTGCGCTTCAACTACGACAATCGCTACTTCAAGGACACGTGGGAGGGCCTGCCCTCGGACGGCTACACCAAGTGGATGGAGCGCATGATCGACGACCCGCGCATCACCGTGGAGCTGGGCGTGGACTTCTTCGACGAATCCCAGCCGTACAACAAGACCGCGCTCAAGGCCGCGGGCGTGCCGGTGGTGTACACGGGTCCGGTGGACCGCTATTTCGACTACGAGCTGGGCGACCTCAAGTGGCGCACGGTGGACTTCAAGGAGGTCCGCTACGACGAGGGCGACCACTTCGGATGCCCGGTGATGAACTTCTCCGACGCGGACGTGCCCTACACCCGAGCCATCGAGTTCAAGAACTTCAACCCGGAGCGCCACGACTCCCAGAACCCGGACAAGACCGTGGTGTGGGAGGAATACAGCCGCTTCGCCGAGCGCGGCGACGAGCCGTACTACCCGGTCAACACCGACGCGGACAAGGCACTGTACGCCCAGTACGAGGCCAAGGCCAAGGCCGAGCCGAACACCGTGTTCGGCGGCCGCCTCGGCACTTACAAGTACTACGACATGCACAACGTGATCGACACCGCCCTCACCGCTTACGAGGAGCGGGTCGCACCGCTGCTGGCCAAGTAACAGCCGATTGCGCGATTACGCAACGAATCCAACCCCAAGTCCGAAGCCGTCATGATTATGCCAACGATAATCATGACGGCTTCGGACTTGTTGATTCTTTGAGGTGACTACAAACCGCTGACGGCGATGTGCGCTTTGAGGTAGTCGTCTATGGCGAATACGCCTGAGGTGTCTCCGGCGCGAATCTGGGCGGAGATGGAGTCATATTCAACGGTGCCTCCGGTTTGCAGATCGGTAACGTCTTCAGCATCGTCCGCCGAAATGGAGGCCGGGTCGGAGGCGGCGACAAATGCCCATCGTGTGGCCCACATCTGCACGGGGGTGTTGCCGGCCTGATATTTCTGGATGAGGCTGGTACCTATGTCTCCGGCGTTGCTGGAATCCGAGACTTGGAACGTGCATAGCGCATATTTCGGGTGTTCTCGGTCGGTGACGGCGATGGTGCTGCCGTCCACCGAGGTGGTGATTTTGTTGTGCCACGAGTAGGGCAAGGTGACGCGATACGAATCAGATTCCACGGTGAGCGACTTTTTGACTGCGTCGCTGTACTGCCAGACGATATTAATGACGTTGCCGCTGCGCTTCTGATAACGGTCATAATCTCCCAGCGACGTCACAGTCCACGAGTCGCTGAGATCTGCGGTGTCCGCAATATCCAGTTCATCGGCCATGCAGGAGCGCTGTGACGAGCCATCCATACCGCCCTCAGTGGCGTGCATCCACACTTTGCTGTGATCTGTAGACCTCTTCCAGGAGAATGCCTCGGGATCGGGCGCATTGTGCGGTGCGCAATCCAGCCATGCTTCGTCAAGCTCCCCGTCCAGATCACTGGGGCCGGAGTAGGCGTCTGTCCAGTCGCCCTGGGTTGGGTCATCGACAACAGTCTTCTGCTGATTGGAATCCGTGTTGCTGTTGCTCTTGGGAGTCTGCGAGGATTGCTGCTTTTTTGGTTCAGTGGTCGGCGCAGATTGGGGCGTCCCGCAAGAAGCGAGTAGCGCAATCAGCGGTACGAGAAGCACCATGGCAAAACGACGATGTCTCATATCACAAGTCTAACTGTGTAGGAGTTCGATTGCTAGGGGCTGTAGAAAGGGGATGTCGTATTCTCGCGCGTCTTTCGTTACGATTGTCACTGGGGATAGAATGAAAGTCATGCCTCATCGCGAGGCGTGCGCAAGCTGAAGGAGCAGAGGCTATGACTGATTCCAACACCAATCCTTATGCCGGTTCGGGGCAGTCGCCGTGGCAGCCCGAGCAGGCTCCGGCGCCTTCATCTGAATCCGATTCGGGTGCTGCAAATCCATCCGGCGAGGCTGGATCCCAGCAGCCCAATAATACTTATCCTGGTGGCGGTTCCGTGCCTCCGCAGACACCGTACAATCCGTACGCTCAAGGCGGAACGCCGTATGGGCAGCAGTACAATCCGAACTACAGCCAGCCCTATGCCCAGCAGTATGGCTACATGCCCCCAGCGGCCAATCAGCAGTGCAACGGGTTTGCCATTGCGGGCTTTGTCTGCTCGTTCTTTACCTCAATCATCGGTTTGATTTTCAGCATCATCGGCTTGAACCAGATCAAACGGCAGGGCGGCAAAGGCAAAGGCTTGGCCATTGCGGGCATCATCATCAGCGTAGCAAAGCTGGGCATCTATCTGCTGCTGATTGTGATGATTATCGTCGGTCTCTTTTCGGGTATGGTCGATGCCGTGACGAATGATTTGCGGTCGGATTATTCATACAGCAGATACGACGACATGGACGATCAGTATGATTCGTACTATTATGACGACCACTACGACTACGACGATTCTGGCGATATCGATATCGATGATTTGGATCGTGCGCTTGAGCAGCTGAATGGCGTGTCGGAATGGTCCCCTGCTTTTACCGTCTACTCTCCAGCGGTTTCCATCAGCGAATGAATAGGTGATGAGATTCCTGCGGCGTGGCATTGACCGGCCGTGGGAGGAATAGTCGTTGCCGGGCGCGGGCTGGGCGTAGTCTTGGAGTCATGAGACTCGCACGTTTTTCTTTGAATGATTCGCCGCGCTACGCCTTCGTGCAGAAGGACGAAACGGACGGCAAGGACTACCTCATCGAGCTGGACGGTCATCCGTTGGCCGGCGACCAAGTCGCTCCTACCGGTAATCGTTACCCGGTTGATGGCGATGGCATCCGCCTGCTTTCTCCAGTGATTCCTTCCAAGGTCTACGGTCTGGCCAAGAACTATGAGGCGCACGCCCAGTTCATGCACGAGGCCGGCCATTCGGAAATCGCCCATGCGCCTGAGAACATGGTGATTTTCACAAAGCCGTCCACCTCGGTGATTGGCCCCGATGATCCGATCGTGTACCCGGCCTGCTCCAAGGACATGAACTTCGAGCCTGAAGTGGCCGTGGTGATGGGTCGTATTGCCAAGAACGTATCCGTTGAGAACGCAATGGATTACGTGCTCGGCTTCACCTGCGTGAACGACGTGACGCTGCGCGACCTGCAGGGCATCGATCCCACATGGACGCGAGCCAAGGGATTCGATACCTCCTGCCCGATCGGCCCGTGGATCGTGATGCGTGATGACCTGAATTGGAAGGACGCCAAGATTTCGTTCACGCTGAACGGCGAGGACGTGCCGATGGCATCCGGTACCACCGCAAACCTGATTCACGGCATCCCTGAGCAGATCGCCGCAATCTCCAGCTTCTCCACACTGCTGCCCGGCGATGTAATCATGACCGGTACGCCGAATGCTTCCGGTCATCTTGATCCCGGTGACGAGACCATTGTGCACGTCGAGGGTATTGGCGATCTGCGCAACGTGATTGTGCGGGCGTAGGACTCAAAAACGCGCCTTACGCTCCCGGTAGAAGCGCGTGCAAGACGGTCATCACCACCAAGCTGATGATGGCCGTCACTGTTAATGAGAAGCCGGCGAGCTTGGCATTGCCGGTCAACGAATCGGTGAACTTGGTCGAGAAAATCGTGATTGGGGCAAAGGAGCCCAGCACGATGATTTCGCGGATTCTCATGTCAAACGGCAGCAGGAACCATGCCGCTACGGCGATAATTGCGCCGAACGCCATACGCCAGGCGATTACCTTGCCCAGCTCCACCTTGTCTTTACGGTTGTCTGGAATCTCCATCATGAGCCCGATCATCGCCATGGCGCAGAAAGCGTTCGCGTTGGCAAATGGCGTAATGATTGTGACGATCGGCTGCGGAATCGTGATGTGCAGGAACATGAACACCAGCATCAGCATGTAGATGTCGAACGAAATCGAACTCAGAAAATCACGGGCAATGTTGCGCATTCGCAGGATAAGCGGCAGCGATTTGAAGTTCTCGTCCATATGCAGCAGCGTGCGCGTGATGGTCAGTGAACCTGCCGTGGCCACGGTGGCGTTGCCGATATCGAGCATGATGATCGGCAAGCCAGCGGATGCGCCCATAAAGGTCTGCACCACCGGCAGGCAGAACGCGCCGAGATTCAGTCCCGAGGCGTTGAGCATTTGGAAGGCGCGGTAGTTCTTCTCGTCGCCACGCGATCCGATATACACGATGAACAGCGGAATCGCGCAGGCGAAGAAGCCGAACAGCACGATCCACAGCATGCGCATATCGTGCTTGTTAGTGGCGAACGACAGGATAATCGCGCACGGCAGCGTGAGGTTGAACACCAGTCCTTGAACAACCCTGTAATCGCGTTCGCCGAAAATATGGACGTGCTTGAGTGCGTAGGCGCCGATAATAACGAGCAGTAGCGAACCGGCTTGGAAAATCATGTTCTTCTCTTATCCCACAACGCGCTAGCCGCAGTAGTCGGGGAGCGGTTCAAGCGCACAACAAACCGAGTGCGAGTATAGGAGTGTCGCGGGGCATATTTCGCCTCCCGGCGCATATTGTGGACGCCCGTCTAGGCTTGCTCCCGCTGGTGAGAGCTGTCCGCAGAAGCGGACTGAGAGTGGTCAACCCCAAAACAGACCAATTTCAACCATTTCTGGCGCCGTCTCTAACCTTCCTCACTCGAAAACCTGCGCGGGTTCCAAAACTTGAGTCACTTACACTCAACTTTTGGGAATAGAATAGGCGTCAGGTCGGTTGAACATATCAGATAACGACACATTGCGGCTGCTACGGCGCTCGCAGGGCGTGCGAAACCTCAAGACGAGACGCAGCGGAACGCATGACATGGAGGAATACGATATGGAACAGAAGTTCACCACTATGGCCCAAGAAGCCGTCGGCGACGCGATTCAGAGTGCGTCCGCCGCAGGAAACGCGCAGGTCGAGACCCTGCACGTCATGGATGCGTTGCTGCGTCAGGAAAACGGCGTGGTGCGCTCCCTCATCGAGGCCGCGGGCGGAGACCCACAGGCCATCGGCGCTGCCGTGCGTAACGCTTTGGTCGCGCTGCCGAGTGCGTCCGGCTCCAGCACTTCGCAGCCGCAGGCCAGCCGTCAGCTGACCGCAGCCATCGCCCAGGCCGAGAAGGAAATGCAGCAGATGGGCGACGAATACGTCTCCACCGAGCACCTGCTCATCGGCATCGCGGCCAGCAAGCCGAACCAGTCGGCTGAAATCCTGGAGAAAAACGGCGTCACCGCCGCTTCCCTGCGTAAGGCTGTGCCCGGCGTGCGCGGCGGCGCGAAAGTCACCAGCCCGGACGCGGAAGGCTCGTACAAGGCTTTGGAGAAGTACTCCACCGACCTGACGGCCGCCGCCAAGGAAGGCAAGCTCGACCCGGTCATCGGCCGTGACCAGGAGATTCGCCGTGTGATTCAGATCCTGAGCCGCCGTACCAAGAACAACCCTGTGCTGATCGGTGAGCCTGGCGTCGGCAAGACCGCCGTCGTGGAGGGCTTGGCCCAGCGTATCGTGGCGGGCGACGTGCCCACCACCCTGCAGGGCAAGAAGCTCATCTCCCTTGACCTGGGCTCCATGGTGGCCGGCTCGAAGTACCGTGGTGAGTTCGAGGAGCGCCTGAAGAGCGTGCTCAACGAAATCAAGAACGCGGACGGCCAGATCATCACCTTCATCGACGAGATCCATACCATCGTCGGCGCGGGTGCGGCCGAAGGCTCCATGGATGCCGGCAATATGCTCAAGCCCATGCTGGCCCGCGGCGAGCTGCGACTGATCGGCGCGACCACACTGGACGAGTACCGCGAGAACATCGAGAAGGATCCGGCACTGGAGCGTCGTTTCCAGCAGGTGTTCGTGGGCGGGCCTTCCGTGGAAGACACCATCGCCATTCTGCGTGGCCTGAAGCAGCGTTACGAGGCTCACCATAAGGTAACAATCGGCGATGACGCGTTGGTTGCCGCCGCAACCCTGTCGAACCGCTACATTTCGGGTCGTCAGCTGCCGGACAAGGCCATCGATCTGGTTGATGAGGCGGCTGCCCACCTGCGTATGGAGCTCGACTCCTCGCCTGAGGAAATCGATGAGCTGCAGCGCAAGGTGACCCGTCTTGAGATGGAGGAAATGCAGCTCAAGAAGGCCGAGGATCCCGCGTCCAAGGAGCGTCTGGGCAAGCTGCAAGCTGAACTCGCGGACACCCGTGAGAAGCTCAGCGGCCTCAAGGCGCGTTGGGATGCGGAACAGGCCGGCCATAACAAGGTCGGTGACCTGCGTGCCAAGCTCGATGACCTGCGTGTTCAGGCGGACAAGTTCACTCGTGAGGGAAATCTGGCTGAGGCCTCGAAGATTCTGTACGGAGAGATTCCGGCCATTCAGAAGGAGCTCGCCGCTGCGGAAAGCGCGGATGCCGAATCCACCGAAACCGGCGCGGCCAACCCGGCCGATGAGCCGATGGTTCCGGACCGCGTGGACGCCGACTCGGTGGCTGAAATCGTCTCCGACTGGACCGGCATTCCCGTTGGCCGCCTGATGCAGGGCGAAAACGAGAAGCTGCTGCACATGGAGGACTACCTCAGCCAGCGCGTGATCGGCCAGAAGGAAGCCATCGCCGCCGTGTCCGACGCGGTGCGTCGTTCGCGTGCCGGTATCTCCGACCCGAACCGTCCGACCGGATCGTTCCTGTTCCTTGGTCCCACCGGTGTGGGTAAGACCGAGCTGGCCAAGGCGCTCGCCGACTTCCTGTTCGACGACGAGAAGGCCATGGTCCGCATCGACATGTCCGAATACATGGAGAAGGCTTCGGTCTCGCGCCTGATCGGCGCGGCTCCGGGCTACGTGGGTTACGAGCAGGGCGGTCAGCTGACCGAAGCCGTGCGCCGTCGCCCGTACTCCGTGGTGCTGTTCGATGAGGTCGAAAAGGCCAATCCGGAGATCTTCGACGTGCTGCTGCAGGTACTCGATGATGGCCGCCTGACCGATGGTCAGGGCAGGACCGTGGACTTCAAGAACACGATCCTGATCATGACCTCCAACTTGGGCTCGCAGTTCCTCGTGAACGAGGACATGGACGCCGACGCCAAGAAAAAGGCCGTGATGGATGCGGTCCACATGAACTTCAAGCCGGAGTTCCTGAACCGTTTGGACGATATTGTCATGTTCCACCCGCTCACGCGCGAGGAGCTTGGCGGCATCGTGGATATCCAGGTCAAGGGCGTGGCCCAGCGCCTGACCGACCGTCGCATCACGCTGGACGTCACCGATTCGGCTCGCGAGTGGCTGGCCAACACCGGCTACGACCCGGCCTATGGCGCTCGTCCGCTGCGTCGCTTGGTGCAGACCGAAGTTGGCGACCAGCTGGCCCGCATGTTGCTGGCCGGCAAGGTCCACGACGGCGACACCGTGCTCGTCGACCAGACCGGCGGCGAACACCTGGAGCTCTCCGCCTGGGCGAGTGACCAGATTGCCTCCGACGATCCGGACGTGAGCGTAGACAACGTCTCCGAAGACAAGTGACAATCACTGGCTCCCCTCTCCGAGGGAAGCTGTCAGCGAAGCTGACTGAGGGGAGTTCGGGCGGCTTCGCAACAGTGGTTTTTCTCTGCAAAATCTCTTAAACAGGTGGGTATGGTAGCAGTCATACCCACCTTTTCGTCTTTGTGGGTCTATCTCGATTTCGAGGGGCTGATTTGCCCTCTTTCGGAGGTCTACTTCCATTTCGAGGGGCTGCTCATCCATTGAACCGCAAGTATCAGTGGCTTTATGGCAACGCCATTCCGCCGTTTTGGGGCCTTATCTACTTGGCTGCCAGCCCCTTGAAACGGAAGTAGACCTCCCGCAACATCGAAATCAGCCCCTCGAAACGGAAGTATCTTCCCGGTCCGTCTCAATTGCGTTTCCCAAGAGTGGAAGAACCGTGATATCAAGGTGTTCACTGCTGCATATGGTAGGAAAGTGAGTGTTGGCGGACGAAGGGAGGGCTAGTGACCGGACGATTTGCGCCGACACCATCGGGACGCATGCATATCGGCAACGTGTATGCCATGCTGGCCGCATGGCTTTCGGCCCGCTCTCGTGGTGACCGCATGCTGATGCGCATCGAAGACGTGGATAAGCCGCGCGTGATTGCCGGTGCCGATCGGCTCATGCTGGATGATCTCCGTTGGCTGGGCCTTGACTGGGACGGCGAGCCGATATTCCAGTCCCAACGCACAGAACGCTACGAATATGCATTGGAGTGCTTGCGCTCGCGAGGCGTACTATATCCCTGCTTCTGCTCGCGTGCCGATATCCGTGCGGCTTCCGCCCCCAACGAAGGTGACGGTTTCATGGTCTATCCCGGCACCTGCCGTCATTTGCTTCGCAATCATCCCGGCGAGGTGCATTCCCGACTAGCTCGCGGCGACCAGCACTCCGTTCGCATCGCCATGCCAGAACCGAGGGCAATGTCGGACGGCCCGTTTGCGAACCTATATACGTCATCGGAAGCGTCAACGCCCGTGCGTGGCGATGGAATTGCCGACTGTATTACAAGTTTTGATGATTGTGTTTACGGTCCACAGCATTACGATTTGCCTCATGAAGTGGGCGATTCGGTGATTCGCCGAGCTGATGGACTGTTCGGCTATCAGCTTGTTGTGGTTGTGGATGATTTGGATATGGGCGTTGACGACATCGTGCGTGGCCGTGATTTGCTACGCTCCACTGCATTGCAGATGTGGATTCGCCAATGCCTGCTGGCCGGAGGATTCCGGCCGGAGTGCGCGAGCGATGCACGAGTATCTGCCGAACACCCGAAGTATGTGCATTTGCCCCTCATTGACAACGCGGCCGGTCGGCGTTTAGCCAAGCGCGAACGCTCTCTGGATATGGGAGCCCTGCGAGCCCGTGGCGTGACCCCTGAACAAATCATTGGCTATTGTGCTTGGCTGTTACGTTTACAATCCGCTCCAATCCCTTGCAAACCCGCCGATCTGTTGGCCGATTTCAGTTGGGAGCCGCTGCGCGCCAATCACCCTGACCGTGCGTTGAAGCCGGATGATCCAACCACTCCACAATGGCTGGCAGAAGCGTTAGGCTAGAGGCAGTCCAACAGGAAGGATTCCAATGTCGTCGAAGCTCTGGAGAAACGTGGTGCTGGCCGGCGTGGCCGCCGCAGGTGCCGCAGTGTGGGCCGTGGCCCCGCGCACATTCAATGACAAGCGTCGCAATTTCGTACCCTCGATCCCCGAGGTCTGGTATGCGCATCGCGGTCTGCATGATGCCGGTTCCGGCTTGGTGAATGTTGTCGATATCGCGGACTACGCCGGTGACAATCCCGTCAGCGCCCAGTCCGATACCACGGGGCAATCCATCGCTGAAAACGACGATTATGTGGCACTCGCTCGTGCCATGGCCATCAAGGCGGGCTATGGCAGTGCGGATACAACTGGTCCGATTGCGCCTGAGAATTCCTTGGCTGCATTCGCTGCCGCGTGCGAGGCCGGCTATGGCATAGAACTTGACGTGCAACTTACGCTGGATGGCCAAGTGGTTGTGGTGCATGATGCTGATTTGCTGCGTGTGGCCGGAGACTCGCGGTTGATTGAGGACTTGACCTACGACGAGCTCACCCGCATCCCGCTGTTCCCGAACGGTAAGTCCGGCGATCTCAAGGCTGAGCCTCTGCCGGGTGCCGGCGAGAACCCGCCTCTGGTCGTCACGCCGTCCGCAGCCCCGGAAGGCTATTACCAGCATGTGCCGCTGTTCTCTGATGTTTTGGACGTGGTGGCCGGTCGTGCGCCGCTGATTGTGGAATACAAGTTCAGCAATAATCGTGCATGGGACGAGCGCAGCGAAGAGCTGATGGAAAAGGGTCATGCGTTGCTCGAGGCGTATGACGGGCCTTACGTGGTCGAGTCCTTCCACCCGGGTGCGGTGAACTGGTACAAGGAGCATCATCCTGAGGTGTGCCGTGGCCAGTTGAGCTGGCCGGCAAAGTTGGATAAGCATGGTGCGGCTGAATGGACTGCCGGACTGCTGGCGTTTAATTGGTTGTCTCGTCCTGATTTTGTGGCGTATGACTGGACTGGTGGTGCTTCGCCGCAGGTCAAGCTCGCTCGCTCGATGGGCGCCACGGCGGTTTCCTGGACCGTGCGTTCCAGTGAGGAGCTTGCTCAATGTGAGCCGTATTTCGACCGTCACATCTTCGAGGCGTTTGTACCCGACGAGGTGTGAGCAAGCAACTTGGCTCCCCCTGAGGGGAGCCAAGACAGTGATTATTTGTGATACGGTTCGCCGGCGTTGATTTTGTAGGCACGGTAGATCTGTTCCAGCAGGATCACGCGCATAAGCTGATGTGGAAACGTCATCTTCGAGAAGCTCAGCAGGAAATCGGCGCGACGTAGGATCGCATCATCGAGCCCGATCGACCCGCCGATAACCAGCTGAATATGACTGGTACCGCGCAATCCTAGATCATTGATTTTCGCGGCCAGTTCTTCGCTGGAAAGCTGCTTGCCATTAATGGCAAGGGCAATGACGAATGCGCCGTCCTTCAGATGTTTGGCTATGCGCTCGCCTTCTTTGGCCTTGATTTGGCGATCCACGCCCTCGGAGGCATGGTCGGGCGTTTTCTCGTCCGCGACTTCAATGATGTTGAGCTTGCAATAGCGCGAGAGTCGCTTGGAGTACTCGTCAATGGCATCGCGAAGGTAACGTTCCTTCACGCGTCCCGGCGCAATAATGTCGATCTGCATAAGGTCATTCCATAGATTTGGCTCCCGCTGGCGGGAGCTGGCGGCGTAGCCGACTGAGGGTGGTCAGTTTCCGATATCAACCACCCTCAGTCTCACTTCGTTCGACAGCTCCCGCCAGCGGGAGCCCAAAAATCAGTCAATCATGAGGAATTGATTAACGTGTGCGGAGACCGCCGTCCGAAGCCGAAGGCGCACTATGGTGCGTCGAGTGCTGAGGAAAGGCGGTATACGCTCCGTTAATCAATTACTCCGTAGAGACGGTCGCCGGCGTCGCCGAGCCCCGGCACGATGTAGCACTTGTCGTTGAGCTTTTCGTCGACCGCGCACACCACGACCTTGAAGTCGATGGACGGGTCGATGTGCTCCTCAACGTACTTAATGCCCTCAGGAGCCGCGATGATGTTGATTGCGGTCACATCCTTGGCGCCGCGCTCGGCCAGATAATGCGTGGCGGCAACCAGCGTGCCGCCGGTGGCGAGCATTGGGTCGATCAGGAAGCACTGACGACCGGACAGGTCTTCCGGCAAGCGGTTTGCGTACGTGACCTGCTGGGTGGGGTGCTCCTCGTCGCGCTTCATGCCCAAGAAACCGACCTCGGCAGTAGGCATGAGGCGGGTCATTCCGTCGAGCATGCCCAGACCTGCGCGCAGCACCGGCACGATAATCGGACGTGGCTTGGCGAGCTTCTTGCCGGTCATCGGGGCGACCGGCGTCTCGATTGGTGCGGCCACGACGGACAGGTTGCGGGTGGCCTCATAGGCCTCAAGCATGACCAGTTCGGAGACGAGCTCGCGGAAAGTGGAGGAAGGGGTATTCTTGTCGCGCAAAACGGTGAGCTTGTGCTCAACCAGCGGATGATTCAAAACGTGAAGTTCCATATGCTCCAGCCTAGTCCAAGTTTCTCGACCCGCCGAATTGGAGTTTGCCCCCCCGGGGGGGCGGATTGCCTCGTGCGGGCCACGCGCATCCTGTTCCATGGGGTACATGTCCGATTGGATCGCAGTTTTGCGCCGTTGAGGGAGTCTCAGTGGTGCGGATTGTCCATTTATTCGCGATTTTGCTCCACTGAGATAGGTTCAGCGAGGTGTTTTCTAGAGCCGATCGCGGTTTTGCTTCGCTGAGTGGCTTTCAGCGTGGTGGTCTTTCGATTTAATCACGGTTTTGCCTCGCTGAGTCGAGCTCAGTGTGGCAATACTTCGTTTTAATCACGATTTTGCTTCGCTCAGATCGCTCAGCGGAGCGATTTCATGGTTAACTCGTGGTTTTGCTTCGCTGAGTGGCTCTCGGTGGGGTGGTTCTTCGGTCTAATCGAGGTTTTGCTTCACTGAGATGGATTCGGCGGGGCGCTTTTACGATTAGATCGTGGGTTTGCGTTCCTGGAACCCCGTCTACCGAATCACGATGGACGGTGGCAGCAGAATGTGGCAATTGCCAGGGGATTCCGACGTGAGAGACGACGCCGTATGCGCAGGCGACGTTGCGTCAAGCCGATTTTGGATGATGTGCATAATGTTGCGCGCGATCTCGGTCAAAGGCTGAGCAATGCTGGGCAGACCCATTGATTGGGCGGATGCGGTGTCGTCAAATCCGGTGATGACGATATCGGTGTCATTGGGCAGCGCGGTGGCGGCGCCGATGGCCAGCGTGTCGCTGACGCAGATAATGGCATCGAGGTCAGGACGTCTGTCCAATAGCGAGATGCACGCGGTTTGCCCGGCGGTGATGTCGTCCGTGCCTTCTTCGTAAAGTTGTTCGAGTTCGTCGGCAGTGGCCATCTTCGCGGCGAGCATGGTGTCCTTCCAGCCGCGGTAACGATCTGTGCCTGTTCCGGAAATGCCTGGCCAGCCGATGAATCCGATGTGTTTGCGACCGTGCAGTATCAAGTGCTGCGTCATGTCCGCAATGCCGGCGCGCCCATCTACGTCCACCCAGGGGGTGAGGGGATCGTGCATATCCGCTGAGCCCCAAGGCCGTCCGAACAGGACGAAAGACTGATGATGGTCATGCAGCCATTCGAGTCGTGGATCGTTGTGAGTGGTGTCGGTGAGCACGAAAGCTTCGACGTCGCCGCGGGCGGTAAGCGCCTCGAATTGGCGTATTTCATCCTGTTGCGAGTCGGTTTTGTATAGGATGACGCGAATGCCGTTGGAATCGGCTTCGGTGACCAGCGCATGCAGGAAGCGATCGTATACCTGTGAATAGCTCACGGGGGCGATGCCGATGCCTATGGTATTGCTGCGTTGGGTTCGCAGGCGGCGAGCGGACGCGTTGGGGGTGTAATTCAGGAGAGCGATGGCATCGTTGACAAGTCTGCGTGTGGTTGGCTTGACCACTGCGGGGTTATTGATGCAGTTGGATACGGTTTGGGGCGAGACGCCGGCAGCTTTGGCGACGTCTTTGATGCTGACCATAGTGCTTCCCTTTATGTTCATGTACAGCTCGAACAGTGGTGCTCGGACTTATTGGTTCGTTCCAATAATCGTACCTGATTTGACAGATTCAAATATTGGTGTTTATTATATAGCCACTTATTAGAACGTAAAAATTAAGTCATCATTTCTCAATGCTGAGTCGATGACTGAAAAATCGAGTACCAATGGTTTTGGTTCCTGTGGAACCGAAACTTAAGGAATAGCGATTATTTGAACGTTCTAATGATTGCATAACTTAACCAATGATGATGAAGACAAGGACGGGCATAGCGCTCGAGAAAGAAGAAACACGATGATGAGGAGCAAGCTGACCGTGATGACCGCGGCTTCGGTGGCCGTGCTGGCGCTTCTGGCGGGCTGCGGCGGAGGCAGTGGATTCGATGATTCCGCCAAGTCCGATGGCCTGACCAGCGACAGCTCGAAAGGGCTCACCGTGCTGATCGGTTCTTCGGGTGACACCGAGACCGAGGCCGTCAAGAAGGCCGTTGCCGCATGGTCGAAGAAGTCCGGCACCAAGGCCACCGTGCAGGTTGCCAACGATATGGCGCAGCAACTGTCCCAGGGATTTGCCGGCGGCGATCCCGCCGACGTGTTCTACCTAGCTCCCGAGCAGCTCGCCGGATACGCTTCCAACGGCTCCTTGCTTGCTTACGGCGACGAGCTGAAGAACAAGAGCGATTTCTACGACAACCTGCTGCAGACGTTCACCTATGACGGCAAGCTTTACGCTGCCCCGAAGGATGTGTCCACCTTGCAGCTGGTCATCAACACCGACATGTGGTCCGCGGCCGGCCTGACCGATGCCGATATCCCGACCACTTGGGACCAGCTTGCCGATGTGGCCAAGAAACTCACCACCGCTGATCATGTTGGACTGGCGTTCAACGGCGAATACGCACGAGTCGGCGTCTTCCTGAAGCAGGCCGGCGGTGGTCTGGTCAGTGACGATGGCACCAAGGCCATCGCAAGCAGCGACGCGAGCGTTAAGGGCCTTGAAGAGGTCAAGACTCTGCTCGACTCCGACACCGTCAAGTACGCCTCCGACCTCGGCACCGGCTGGGGTGGCGAGGCCTTCGGCTCCAAGAAGGCTGCCATGACCATCGAAGGCAACTGGATCACCGGCGGCCTGTCCGCCGACTACCCGGACGTCAAGTACAAGGTCGTCGAGCTGCCGGAAGGCCCGGCCGGCAAGGGCACCATGCACTTCACCAACGGCTGGGGCATCGCCGCCGACAGCAAGGATCAGAAAGGTGCTGTCGATCTGGTCGAATACCTGACCAGCGATGACGTGGTTATGGACTTCGCCAAGGCCTTTGGCATCATGCCCGCCACCAAGACACTCGCCGACAAGTGGAAGAGCGAGTTCCCCGACCTGAGCGCCTTCATGGATGGCCTGAACTACTCGGTTACCGTGCCGACCGCCAAGGGTTCCGCCGACGTGATCACCGACCTCAACGCGCAGTTGGAAGGTCTGAAGACTGGCGACGCCAAGACGATTCTGGACAAGACCCAGACCAACATTGAGGCCATCCTCAAGTAGATCCCGGATCTGTAGCCGAATCTACTGATTCCATCGATTGCGGCGGTCTTCGCTCTCTGACCGAGACGACCGTCGGCCGCCGCAATCGGGATCGCGAACATTATCAACAAAGGAGTCGGAGCATGTCCTCATCACAAAAGGCACCGAAGCCACGCAAGTTGGGTGCGAACAAGGTCGAACGCCAGCGCATTGATCACAAAGGCCAGGAGATATCCGGTTGGCTGTTCGTTCTGCCGATGATCATCATCCTTGGCGTGTTCATGTTTATTCCCATCATCATGGCGCTGTGGGTGAGTGTGTCGAATTGGAGCGGTCGAGGCACGCCGTTTGGTTCGTCCGTCGATTTTGTGGGGCTAAAGAATTACAGTGACGTGCTCACCGCTCCGGGTCTCGCGCAAAGCGATTTCGGCACGGCTCTGCGCAACAATGCTTGGTACACCTTGATCGTGGTGCCGCTGCAGACGCTGCTGTCCCTGGGACTTGCGGTAATGCTGAACCGTAAGATCCTCAAGGCGCGTGGCTTCTTCCGCACGGCGTTCTATTTCCCGTCGGTCACCAGCTCAGTGGCAATCACCGTGTTGTGGCTGTTCCTGTTCAACGCGGCCGGTCCGATTAACGCCATGCTCAAATGGTTCGGTGTCAACGGTCCCAACTGGTTCAACGATCCGCGAGGCATCATTCATATCCTGTTGTCAGCTTTGGGCGTCAAGAATGGGCCGGCGGCGCTGGCCGAACACAGCTTCCTTGGCGTCAGCGCATGGGATTGGCTTGCCGGGCCTTCGGTGGCGATGGTCGCCATCATCCTCATGGTTATTTTCACCACTTCGGGCACTTTTATGCTGATGTTCGTTGCCGCGCTGCAGAGCATCGGCGAAGGCACTGAAGAAGCGGCGATCATGGACGGCGCAACGCCGTGGCAGCGTATGTGGAAGGTGACCGTGCCGCAATTGAAGCCCACGATTTTCACCGTCGTCACATTGGGCATCATCGGTACATGGCAGGTGTTCGATCAGATTTATACGGGTACTCAGGGTGGCCCGGCAAAGACCACGCTGACCACTGCGTACCTGTCGTACACCGCAGCGTTCAACAGCCAGGAATGGGGTCGAGGCGCGGCTATCTCCTTCATCCTATTCGTCATCATCATCGTCATGACCTGGATTCAGCGCTGGGTGATGAAGGACAAGAAGATGTCTCGACGCCGCAGGGCCGATTACGAGGCCATGAAAGCCGAGGCACGCGCATTGAACCGCGAAGAACTCGCCACATTGAGAGTAGGGCGGCCAGCTGCTGCCAGGGCGCAGACCGCTGATGCGGCGGTTGCCGAAGATAGCGCAGAAAGGGGAATCTGATATGAGCAAGTCGAAGGTATCCAACACTGTGCGTGGCGATAACAGCGCATCATGGCTCAAGCGTTTCTTCCACAGTGGCATCATCCTGTACATCATTCTGATTGTGTTGGCAGTGATCTACATCATGCCATTCGTCACTCAGATTGCCACCTCGTTCAAAACCGATGCCGATGCCACCGCCAATCCGGTCTCGCTGGTGCCGGAAATCTGGACGACGGCAGCCTATAAGAAGCTGTTCCTGAACTCGGACTTCCCGGTATGGTTCAAGAACTCGTTCATCGTGACCATTGTGGTCACGCTGGGTCGTGTGTTCTTCGATTCCCTGGCCGGCTATGCACTTGCGCGTATTGACTTCCGTGGCCGCAATGTCATCTTCAGCCTGCTGCTTGCCGTGATGAGTGTGCCGATGGTGGTGCTGCTTATTCCGAAGTTCCTCATCATCAAGAGCCTTGGCATCTACGACAGCTATGCAGGCATGATTCTGCCGTTGCTCATCGATGCGGCCGGCGTGTTCATCATGAAGAATTTCTTTGAGTCGATTCCGCGGTCTGTGGAGGAACAGGCGATGATTGATCGTGCGGGAACATTCCGTATTTTCTGGTCAATCGTGCTGCCTATGGCACGTCCGGCAATCGTGACTATCTCGATTCTGTCCTTCCAGGGCTCGTGGAATGAGCTGTCGCACTTCATTGTTTCGACTCAGTCTTCGGCGTTGACCACGTTGACCAAGGGTGTTGCCTCGTTGGCCAGTGGTCAGCTGTCCCAAGGTAACCAATACCCGGTCAAACTGGCGGCTGCCGTCATCATGACCATCCCCGTCGCCGTGCTGTTCTTCATCTTCCAGAAGCAAATCATGAACAGCTCGGAAGGCTCCGTCAAGGAATGACGGGTCTGCGCAACAAGAACTATTCGCTTTTCAACAATCAACGGAGAACATATGAACAGCACTGAGCGTATCCGACAGCCATGGATGCACGACATGAAGCCTCTTGTTGTGGCGCCTGCCCAACTGTGGGAAACCGCAGACGGCACTGTGGACGCATCGCAGCAGCACGCGGGGGCGGCCAATATCGCCGGATTTTATGTGGGAGATACTCGTATCATCTCACGCATCATTCCGGTTGTGAACGGTGAGGCACCCACAGCGATCGCATGGAACTCTCCCCAAAAAGGAGTGGGTGTGTCTTCCATGGTGGCCCGCAATGTTGATGGCCCGATGGTGGATCCCTCGGTTCGTATCACGGAGAATCGCACTCTGGAACCGGATGCCCTGCATGAGCGATATGTGTTGCGTAGCGTGATGACTGATCCGGTGACGCTTGATTTCTCAGTGAAATTGCGCTTTGACATGGCTTCGATGCAGGAGATCAAAGGTGGTGCGTCATCCTCTGCCGCAGCTAACGGTGAGGTTATTCTCTCCCGAGTGCCCGATGATGCATGTTCCGCAGAGGTGGCGTACGGCGAGCTGCGTGCCACGGTAACCGCGGAGCCGCAGGATGGTAGTGGGGTGCCGTCAATCATCCTTGATGGTCTTGATTGCGTGATCTCCTGGCAGGTTACGATTCCTGCTCGCGCGGAGACTTCAGTCGGTCTGCATATTGCGGTGAGCTCGCCGCGCAATGCCGTTATCGCGGCGAATGCCGATTGCCCGTGGGCCGATGTTCAGGTGGAGGCCGCCGATAACCGTGTCTCCAATTGGGTGAATACCTCTTTGAGGGATCTCGATGGTTTGCGGATGTCGATTCCGGCTTTGCCGGACGATGAGTTTTTGGCGGCCGGTGCACCGTGGTTCTTCACCCTGTTCGGTCGTGATTCCCTATGGGCTGCACGTTTCATGTTGCCGCTGACGACTCGTACCGCGATGGGCGCACTGCGTACTCTGGCGCACTTCCAAGCTACTGAATCCGATATTCAGACCAATGCTGATCCCGGCAAAATCATGCATGAACTGCGTGCTGAGCCGTTGGTGCAGACCGGTGCATTTAATGACGGCACCAGCTTGCCTCCGCTGTACTACGGCACAATCGATGCCACCGAGCTGTGGATTATTCTGCTTGCTGAGGCCTTGCGCTGGGGTGCGCCTGAGCAGGAGATTGAGGCGTTGCTGCCGAACCTTGAGGCCGCACTTGCCTGGCTGCGTGATTGGGGCGATTGCGATGGTGATGGATTCTTGGAATACATCGATCGCACTGGCCACGGTCTGAGCAATCAGGGCTGGAAGGACTCGGGAGACTCCGTGCGCTGGAATGATGGGCGCATTGCTGACGGCCCAATCGCCTTGTGCGAGGTGCAGGGATATGCCTATCAGGCGGCCATACTCGGCGCGGATGTGCTGGAGAAATTCGGGCGTCCTGGAGCTGAGGATTGGCGCGCATGGGCCAAGCGGCTGAAGACCCGGTTTAACGAGGTTTTCTGGGTTGATGACGGCAATGGCCGCTATCCGGCGATTGCGCTGGATCGAGACAAGAAGCCGGTTGATTCCTTGACCAGCAATATTGGGCATCTGCTTGGCACGGGCATTCTTGATGAACAGGGTGTGCGCGATGTGGTGGCCCGTTTGGTTGGCGATGACATGCTCAGCGGCTATGGCGTGCGTACCATGAGCACACTGGCTGGTGGGTACTGGCCTGAGAGCTATCATTGCGGATCGGTGTGGGCCCATGACAGTGCCATCGTGATGAATGGTCTTCGTGCAGAAGGTTATGAGGCGGAGGCACTGCGCGTGGCTGATGGACTGGTTCGCGCTGCCGATGCTTTCGACTATCAGATTCCGGAATTGTACTCAGGTGATTCGGGGGAGAACAGTCCCTCTCCGTATCCTGCGGCTTGCCATCCGCAGGCGTGGTCGGCGGCCTCTTCCGTATCGGTGCTGTCGTTGTTGCTTGGGCTGGAGCCCTGTTCTACGGAGCCGACTCCATCCGAGTCTCCTTTGGCTCGAGGATTGCGGCTGAATCGGAACTGAAATGGAGCATTATTCGGCGGGATTGGGGGTTATGCCGTTGCGCGCCGACCTTAGCGGGGCGAACCGTTGACTCGGTCGTGGTTTTGCCCCGCTGAGACGGGCTCAGTGGGGTGGTCTTTCGGTTTAATCGCCGTTTTGCCCCGCTGAGTGGTTGTTAGTGTGGCAATCCGTCGGTTAACTCGCAATTTTGCTTCACTGAGTCGAACTCAGTGTGGCAATACTTCGGTTTAATCGCAGTTTTACCTCGCTTAGATTGCTTAGCGGAGCGATTTCATGGTTAACTCGTGGTTTTACGTCGCTGAGACGTGCTCAGTGGGGTGTTTCTGCGATTGAATCGCAGTGCTGTCCCGTTTTGGTTGCTCAGCGGGGTGGCTCTTGGGTTTAATCGCGGTTTTGCCCCGCTGATGGCGCAAAGAATGATGGGGATGCTGTTGCAATTGCATGAAGGAGTGTCCCGAGTGATGGAAAGAAGAAAAGCGCCGAACCGCGAAAGCGCCTGTCGGCGCAAGGGCCGCTCGCGGCGGCAAAAAATGGAGCCCGGGGCTTAAGCACGGTCCGACGCGGATATTCAGTATAGTTTGCGATGAGCCGTGGCGCGCCGGGGAAGGCCGATGTCAGCTGATGGCTGATGTTGAAGTGATGGATTGGGTCTCTCCCTCAGTCACGTGCATCGCCCGTGACTGCTCCCCCATCAGAGGGGGCTTCGTTGCAAAGCAATGCCGCCCCCTCTGATGGACACCTCGTCCTGCAATCAGAGGGGGCGGCCAATCCATTAGCTCGACTATCGTTCTCGCCCGGCAACGCATCCTGCATTTCCCCTGCGGCTCGGCCCATCAAGGGGGGATAAACAAGCTATTACTCCAGCCGTCCGCGGCGCCAGAGGTTAGCACCGTGCTGGAAGTCCTTGGTGGTGGAGAGCAGGCTGGCGGAGGTGTGCATGAGGCGTGCTGCCTTGGTGCGTGCGGTCTTCTCGTCAGCGGGTGAAGCAATGCCGCCATTAGCCGTTGCTCGCTCGACCATGCGCCGTGCCTCCACGCGCAAGCCCAATGCCACCACGTCGGTAAACGCGGCCGCACGCTCCAGCGCCACGGCGAAATCGCCCACAAACGCGCCGGAAAGAATCGAATCAGCCAGTCGCACGATGTCGTCTTCGGTGGGGGCCTGATCCACGCCGGCGATGGCGGACGCGGTGGTGGCCACCGGTTCACCCACGCGCCATAGGTGGGCAATCGAGTCGCGGTTCGTTCGCATCCATGTGCGCAGCATGTACAGCCGCCACAGCACACCGGGCAACGAATCGGGTTCGGCGTCACTCCATAGTTCGGCGATTTCATCCACGCCGACGGTCTCCACCAGCGTTAGCACGCGATGCACGACTTCCGGGTCCTCATTATGCCGCACGCGATCCAGCAGTGCTGCGGCAGACAGATGGCTCATCTCGCTCAACGCTTGCGGATCCAATCCGCCAGCCAGGCCATCGGCTACGGCTGGGTCGAGCTGAGCAGGGCGGGCTGGACGGCCGGAGCCCATGCGAGCCGGGCCAAACGCTGCGCCCGCCGCGCGCAAAGAACCAAAACCGGGGCCCAGGCTGCCGGCGGTACCATTATGCGCGGCGTGGGCGGCTGCGGCGGCAGCCGAGGAATTGGAGGAATCGGGGAATGCGGGCCTAGTAGACAAGCGGTTGCACTTTCTGAATATCGATAATGGTTACGTCGGCGCAAAGCGGCTGATTAGCGCTGTCCGAGTGATTAGGCGAGCTGCTGTGGCCAGCCGAACTGGCCTGTTCGGCAGAAGCCGAAACTTCAGCGCCAAGGCCGGCAGCGTTGTTGCCGTCACCAGTCTTGCCCGTGGCATTTGAGCTGCCCGGCACCACGAACAACGCCACCGCCGTACCGGTCGGCATGAACGGTGTCTTGGCGATCAGGCGTTTGCTCAAAGCCGTCGAAGCGCACATCTTGCGCAGATGTTCAAACATACCGCCAATCACCGGCCGGTGCATACATATCGCTGTGGGCTGACGACGCTCCAGCGCAAAATCAATCTCACTGAGCAGACATTCCCATGCGACATCGGGGTCGGCGGCAAAGGCGTCTTCGGTGAGCGGGTCGAGATGAACCATGTCGCGCCCGGTCTGCCAGGCGAACATTTCCAGCGTCTCCTGGCAGCGCACCCACGGCGAGGTGGCCAGGCGGGTCGGATTGAAACAGGCGAGCTCACGGTTCAGCGCATATGCGGCAGACGCACCTTTCGGCGTAATCGGTCGGTTGGCGTCCGAACCTTTCCACAGCTTGCGGGCTTCGGCCTTGCCGTGGCGCACAATAATCACCGGCACGGCATCCAGCGCCCCCTCCTGCACCCGGTCAACGAACAGCGCGAGGATGTCTTTATCGGTGGAATGGCTGAGTTTCTTGCGTGCCTCAGCCGGGGTGAGCCAAACAACCTCATCGATTTCGCCGATATCCGCCCGATGCACTGGGCCGAACGCGTGAGTGCGGCGCAGGTTGTCAATCGCACTGATTGGCGTGGCCATCCAGAACTGGACGTGCTTAGTGTCCACCGTGCGATCCTTGGTATGGCGCCGTTTGCTGCCTTCCTCGGACAGTGGATATTCGATATCGCCAAGATAGGGGCCAAGCTGCACAGGCAGGCCGGATTCCTCGCCGATTTCGCGAACCGCGGCATGACGGTGAGATTCGTTCGGATCGACTTTGCCTTTCGGCCAGCTCCAGTCGTCGTACTTCGGGCGATGCACCACGCAGAGTTCGATGTGATTGAGCACATTGTCGGCGGAAGCTGGGTCGTTCGCATCCTTGGCTGAAGAGCCGGCCGAATCGACGTGCGTCGCTTGTCCGATTATGCCGGTCAGGGGAGCGTCGGCCCCTGTTGAGGAGGGGGCTGCGTCTGATGCGCCGGAGGATGACGTAGCATCGTCTGCCGTATTCGTGGCATGCGCGGCGTTCGTGATGATCGTGCCATCGGTGGCGATGTTGGCATTCGCTGACGGAGACGATGCCTGCTCGGGCTCCACGTTGTCTTTCCATCGGTAGAGGATGCCGCCGGCGGCCTCCACGATTCGTCTCATGCTGTTCGTACCCATCCCTTGTATTGTAGGGCAATCGACTGCCGCTACGTAGTTTTGTTCTCTGAACGACGATGCCCGGCAACCTCATACAAGAGGAGCCGGGCATCATTAACCACCCTCAGTCAGCTTTCGCCAACGGGAGCATCGAGTGGAATCAGTTATGCGAGCTAGGGCGGCGCTGGTGCTTGCGAATCAGGTATTCCTGACTATCGACCAGCGGACGACCCTCGTCGTCCTTGGTGTGCAGCACATACGTGCCGTCGGGCTGCATGTGCCAGCTCATGGTGGAGTCGGCCATCTGCAGGTCCACGTACTTGATGAGCCCGTCGACCTGCTCCGGGGCGGTGACACGCACCAGAGCCTCCACACGGCGGTCAAGGTTACGGTGCATGAGGTCAGCCGAACCGATGTAGACCTCCGGGCCGGAAGCCGGACCCTCGCCGATCTGCGGGCCGTCCGCATTGCAGAAAGCGTAGATGCGGGAGTGCTCCAGGAAGCGGCCAAGAATCGAACGCACGCGAATATTCTCGGACAGGCCGGGAACGCCGGGCTTCAGGGCGCAGATGCCGCGCTCTACGATGTCGATCTTCACACCGGCCTGCGAGGCACGGTACAAGGCGTCGATGGTCTTCTCATCCACGATGGAGTTGACCTTGATCTTGATCCACGCTTCCTTACCGGCGCGTGCGGCGTCCTCCTCGCGGCGGATGCGCTGAATCAGGCCGGTGCGCACGGTACGCGGGGCCACCAGCAGACGGTGGAAGCTGGACTTCGGCGCGTAACCGGAGAGCTGGTTGAACAGTCGGGTCAGATCCTGGCCGACCACCGGATCGCAGGTCAGCAGACCCAGATCGGTGTAGAGTCGCGCGGTCTTCGGGTTGTAGTTGCCGGTGCCCACGTGGCAGTAGCGGCGCAGACCGTCGGCTTCCTGACGCACGACCTCGATGAGCTTGCAGTGGGTCTTGAGACCCACGATGCCGTACACCACGTGCACGCCGGCGCGTTCGAGCTTGCGGGCCCACGCGATGTTGGCGTCCTCGTCGAAGCGGGCCTTGATCTCCACCAAAGCCAGCACCTGCTTGCCGGCATGAGCGGCGTCGATCAGGGCGTCGATGATCGGCGAGTTGGAGCTGGTGCGGTACAGGGTCTGCTTGATGGCCAGCACCTTCGGGTCCGCGGCGGCCTGCGCAAGGAAGGCCTGCACGGAAGTGGAGAAGGAGTCATAGGGGTGATGCAGCAGGATGTCGCGCTCGCGGATGGCGGCGAAAATGTCCTGCGCACGGGAGGACTCGACCTCGGCGATCTGACGGTTCGTGGTCGGCACGAACGGACGGTTCTTCAGGTCCGGGCGGTCCACGCTGCCGAGCTCAAAGAGCACGGTCAGGTCCAGCGGGCTGGGCAGACGGTATACCTCGTCCTGGCTCACGCCGAGCTGGTCGGCGAGCAGCTGGGAGAGGAACGGGCTAGTGGTGTCCGTGATCTCCAGACGGATCGGCGGTCCGAAGCGGCGGCGCAGCAGCTCCTTCTCCATGGCGTTGAGGAGGTTCTCGGCATCGTCCTCTTCCACGTCGATGTCTTCGTTACGGGTCACGCGGAAGGATCGGGCTTCCTTGATGATCATGCCGGGGAACAGGGATTCCAGATGTGCGGCGATGAGCTTTTCCATGGCGATGAAGCCATAGCGCTCGTCTTTGGATTCCTCGTCGGTCATGTCGTCCACGGGCACCAGTCGCGGCAGGTTGCCCGGGATCTTGACGCGGGCGAAGTGCGATTTGCCGGATGCCGGGTTCTCCACGATCACGGCGAGGTTGATGGAACCGCCGGAAATGTAGGGGAACGGGTGGGCCGGGTCCACGGCGAGCGGTGTCAGGACCGGGAACACCTGCTGGCGGTAGTAGCGCGAGAGCCGCTCCTGCTCGGCGGAGGTGAGCTTGTCCCACGTGAGCAGCACGATGTGCTCTTTTTCCAGCTCGGGCAGAATCGTGTCAATCGCGTAATGTGCGTGCTCGTTCTGCAGACGATGCGCGGTTTCGCTGATGGCGCGCAGCTGCTGGCGCGGGCTCAGGCCGGCTGCGGACGGCACGGCGATGCCCGAGTCGATACGGCGCTTCAGGCCGGCGACGCGCACCATGAAGAACTCGTCAAGGTTCGAGGCGAAGATCGCGGCGAAGTTGGCGCGCTCGAGCAGGGGCATGTCTTCGTTCTCCGCGCATTCGAGCACGCGTTGGTTGAACTTCAGCCAGCTGAGCTCGCGGTCGAAGAAGCGGTCCTTGGGCAGCGGTGTCTCGCCTTCCTGGTCGACGCGGCGGTCGTTGTTGTCGTTTTCGGCAATATGCTCTGCGATCTGACTGCGCAGGATTGCCTTCGAGGGTGCGTCAAATATCTGTGCCATAACTTACATCGTAAGCTCTGGAGTGGCCGGAGAGCTACTGAACTCGCCAAAATTCAGCGGGTGTTCACGTTGGTTTGCTGGGAGTCGGTTGGGAGCTCCTGTCGGATGTTCGTTTATGTGAATGAGTCATGTTCAATTGAACATGTGGTAATGGGGTCGGTGGCCGTTGCGACACGCCGTAAACTGCAGCGAACAGAACACAATCAAACATCGGACGGGTTTGAAACGAACGTTTTGATTCGTTTTTCCGGGTTTTCTTAGTTCAATTGAACACTTGTGATAAAAACAGCACAACTGCCGTCTTCAACTTGCAGGAAGCGGCAGGCGTGAATAGATTATGAGGTACAAGAACAACTGAACAGAGCAGAGCCCACAAATAGTGTATGGTCACGAAGACTGTTACGTTGGACGGGCATTGGAAAGACTTACCGTTGCAACGATGATGTTGTGCAGAGATTCTGCTCCAGTAGTTGAACTTGTAGAAAAGGCCCGCTCCGGCGGGCCTTTTCGTTTGTGTGTACAGTGGAGGTCATGACGGAAACACAGCGTGCGCCAGAGGGCTTGCTCTCCAAGCCCAGAATCAAGCCGGCCGAGGTGGGGGACCATCGTCCGGTTTCCATTTCCGCGCGTTTGGGGCGTCTGCAATTCCATCATTCCGGTAAGTTTCGCGTGCTGCAGATTGCCGATATCCAAGACGGTGCCAAGGTATCCAAAGATACGGTGTCTCTGATCGAAGCCAGTCTTGATGCCACTCGCCCCGATATAGTGATTTTTTCCGGCAACCAGATTGCCGGCTATGATCCGGCTTTTGCCAAGAGCTTCCGCAAACGCCGTTGGTGCGAAGAGACGATTCCTGAATCTGCATTGAGCCACACGCGTGAATTGGTGCGCAAGGCCATCGGCCAATTCACCGCTCCCTTGGCAACGCGGGGCATCCCGTGGGCGGTGACCTATGGCAACCATGATTTCCAGTGCGGTCTGAGCGATGCCGAGCTTGATGAGATCTACCGAGAGTTCCCCGGATGCATCAATCCGCCGAGCGATGCGCTGGCCAAGCAGACCATATATATGTGTCGCGAAGACGGCTCGCCTGAGACGCTCAATGGCGAAGACGCTGATGAGTCGGCTGATGCCTCGGCGAGTGATTCCGCCGCGATGTACCCGTCTGCTGCTCCCGGCACCTTCGCATTGCCAGTGATGGATGTGGACTGCACGCGCAACGTACTTGGCCTGGTGCTGGTAAACTCCGGTGATTATGCGCATGGAGGCGGCTTCGGCTCACCTTCGTCAGAGACCTTGGCTTTCCTCAAGGCCTTGCCTGAGCGCATCGGGGCCAAATCAATGGTGTTCCAGCACATGCCGCTGCCGGAGTATTATCAGGTGCTCAGACCGGTGGCTGCCAACGCGGCTTTCGCCATGCAGGGCTATCGCGAGCACGCGGATACCTACTATGTATTGGACGAGGATCGCACCCAAGCCGGCGGGTATCTGGGGGAGGGCATCTCCTGCCCGGATGAGTCGGACGAGTTTGAGGCGCTGCGCGAGGGGTATATCGGTGTGGCGGCGGGCCATGACCATCGCAACGGATTCGTAGGCGAATATGAGGGGCTGCTATTGATGGCCACGCCTACCTGTGGTTTCAATACATACGGCCCGGCGCCGGCCAAGCGTGCCACACGGCTGATTGAATTCGATATTCGCCATCCCTATGATCCACGCACGCAATTGCTGGAATTCGGCGAATTGGTGGGTAAACCCAGTTCCAAACGCGCCTACACGTATGCAGTGAACCAGGCCGCTCCGGGCGAGGGCGAGGGCGATGATTTGCTGCGTAAGCCGTCGCTGTGGAGCCAGCTGTCCGGCCTGTTTAGGTAGCGCATAACAAAACTGCCCCCGCTGGCGGGGCTGTCGACGGAGTCGACTGGGGGTGGTTTGAGCGGTGATGCTGACCACTCCCAGTCCGGCCATGCCGGACAGCCCCCGCCGGCGGGGGCAATGTATGTGATGACTAGCGAACTGCTTTGACCAGAGCCTCGGTGAGGTACTTGCCGGCAGCCATGACCAGCGGCGCGTAACGGCGGCCGGGGGCGGCACCCATGCGGCCGGTCGGGCCAGAAATCGAAATCGCGGCGATGACCTGGCCGGAAGCGTTGCGGATCGGCGCGGAAATCGAGCACACGCCCTCTTCGCGTTCGTTTACGGACTCAGACCAACCGCGCTTGCGCACTGCGGCCAGCTTGGTGGCGGTGAACTTGGCGTGGCGCAGTCCCTGGTGCAGGCGGTCGGAATCCTCCCAGGCCAGCAGAATCTGAGCGGCGGAGCCAGCTTCCATCGAAAGCATGGCGCCCACGGGGATGGAGTCACGCAAGCCGGAAGCGCGCTCGATGGCGGCAATGCAGACACGCTGGTCGCCCTGGCGGCGGTAGATTTGCGCGGATTCGCCGGTGCGGTCGAGCAGGGTCTGCAGAATCGGGCCAGCGGCAGTGAGCAATCGATCCTCGCCGGCGGCGGCGGCCAGTTCGGCAAAACGGGAGCCGAGCACAAAGCGGCCGTGCTGATCACGCAGCACAAAACGATGGCGCTCCAGGGCGATCGCCAGACGGTGAGCGGTCGGTCGCGCCAGTCCAGTAGCGGCCACGAGTTGGCCGAGCGTAGACGGGCCGGATTCAAGCGCATCAAGAATCTTTACGGTTTTATCAAGAACGCCGACGCCGGAATGGATTTCCCCGTCATCCTTTGCGGCGGTCTCGTTGGTGGTCTCGGCTGGCTCAGAGTCGGTCAGACCGTTGTTCAGTGGTTCTTCTTGGGAATCAGTCATAATACGTGCGATTATGCCATCTCACATAGTGAAATACCAAATCGGGGAAGTGTCTCACAGGGTGGCCATGGGGGAATTGGGAGCGTATCTCAATATCCGGCCTGCTTGTGGCCGGGCCAAACGTCACCACATAGGCTAATACCACGAACAAGGCGCGAACACAATACCTCGCGCGGAATTTTTGGAGGAAACGCTATGGGAACGACACTGGCCGAGAAGGTCTGGGCCGATCATCTGGTGCGCAGGGGCAGCGACGGTGCGCCCGATCTGCTGTACATCGACCTGATGCTTATGCATGAGGTCACCAGCCCGCAGGCATTTGAGGGTCTGCGTCTGGCTGGCCGCAAGCCGCGTCACGTGGATCAGCTCATCGCCACCGAAGATCACAACACTCCTACTGTTGACATCGATCGTCCGAATCCGGATGAAACGAGCGCTCTGCAGCTGAGCACTTTGGAGAAGAACTGCAAGGAATTCGGTGTGCGACTGCACCCGTTGGGTGACGCCGATCAGGGCATAGTCCATGCATTCGCGCCGATTCTGGGCCTGACCCAGCCGGGCATGACCATCGTGTGCGGTGACTCGCACACTTCGACGCACGGCGCATTCGGTGCGCTGGCATTCGGCATCGGTACTTCCGAGGTCGAGCACGTNATGGCCACGCAGACGCTGTCTCTGAAGCCGTTCAAGACCATGGCCGTCAACGTCAACGGCAAGCTGCCTGCGGATGCTACCGCCAAGGACATCATTCTGGCGATTATCGCCAAGATCGGCACCGGCGGCGGCCAGGGCCACGTCATCGAATACGCGCGTTTGGAACTGGGTTTACCCACCAATTCGCCGAATT